>Ga0209489_101684_pt1 | contig 45477 bp, 16 predicted proteins | sample SiratrowhiteBW_FD_187527 | JGI IMG/M metagenome (GOLD analysis project Ga0209489, IMG submission 187527) | Root nodule microbial communities of legume samples collected from California, USA - Siratro white BW (SPAdes) (version 2) | ecosystem: Host-associated > Plants > Roots > Nodule | place... | reverse complement strand
ATATATATATATATATATATATATATATATATATATATATATATATATATATATATATATATATATGAGATTATCATACAGTAAATAATAAATAATTATAAATTTTGAAATTTTGTATAACGTAAATGCTACCGAATGATAAATTATTTAAAAATGTGTCAAAGTACGATAAATTATAAAAAAATTATTGAGGTAAAACTGAAAGTTTTATATTTTTATGTAAAAGTAGTTCAATTATAATTAATTTTATATTATTTAAAAAAATATAATATGTCTCATGTAATATTACGTCCTTTTTATATATATATATATATATTTTTTTTTTCTTTTTTTTTATTCTTGCACGAGGCTGGCCAGTTTTTACAAATAACATTATCTTCATAATTTTCTACTTAGCTGCGTTGATAATTATAGTGTCCCTTCAGGTCTTTCGTCGTAACAATTATGGGAGAGGTTCGTGCATATAATTTGACGCTCAAAGTTAGTGTGGATCCGAGTGAAAACAGGATAAAATTGAATAAAGTAACAATTTATTTATAAAATAGTACAGATTTATCTATAAATTTCAAAAATGGGTAAATATTTAAAAAATTACAAGAGTAGGTAAGTTGTGTTTGATGGCACGAAGTGGAGATGAAGAAGTCATGTTCCAAAGCCCAACTTAAGTTTGCAGAAAAATTTTTTCTTGTCCAATTCGAAATTGTGTGCTTGGAGACTAATTGGGTTTTTTTTTGTTAGCACGTAAAAGTCGTGTTTACTAGCATAACTTGTCTTTTTTTTGGGCACGTAGAAGTCATGTTTACTAACACAACTTTTGTTTTAATTTTTTTTTCCTGTAAAAAACGAAACTTGTACATTAATTTTATTATATATATTATTTTATTTATATATATATATATATATATATATGTGAAATTTATCAAATTATCAAAATAAAAAAAAATAGTATTTTAAATACTATTGAGATTTCCATTTTAAAATTTGGTTTAAAAAAATGTATTTGATATTGATATTTATCAAAATAAAATAAATAGAATGGATATATAGAAAAAGTTGAATATTCTATTAGAAGATAATTTTAAAAAGATTATTTTTTAAAAAAATATGCTTGATAAGATGAGTTAGGATTTAATAGAAAAGAAAAATTATAATGTATTTATATTTTATGTTATTAATTTAACGTATTTGTAAAATAACATAATATCATTAATGGATTTCATTTCCTCATTTATTCACTCCTTAGTTCAATGTATTTATTTTTCTATCATAATATAGATTTAACATAGGAGGAGAAAATATTCATTTAAAATTATTTTTTATATGCATGTTTTATGTGATTAATTTGACGTATTTGTAAAATAACATAATATCAGGAATGGATTTCATTTTGTCATTTATACTCCCCTTAGTTCAATGTATTTATTTTTCTATCATAATATGGATTTAACACCGGATGAAAAAAAAAGATTCTTTTAAAAATATTTTATAATTTAATATTTAAATGAATATTTTTTCATCCGGTGTTAAATCCATATTATAATAGAAAAATAAATACATTGAACTAAAGGGAGTATAAATGACGAAATGAAATCCATTCCCAATATTATGTTATTTAACAAATAAGTCAAATTAATCACGTAAAATATGCATATATTATAATTTTTCTTTTCTATTAAATCCTAACTCAGTCTTATCAAGAATGATTTTTTAAAAAATGGATACTTTCTATATATTAAACATTCAACTTTTTCTATATATCCATTCTATTTATTTCATTTTGATAAATATCAATATCAAATACATTTTTTGAAATCAAATTTTAAAATTGAAATCTCAATAATATTTAAAATACTAAATTTTTCATTTTGATAGAATAATATATATAATTTGATAAATTTCATATATATAATTTTATAAATAAAATAATATATATAATAAAATTAATGTACAAGTTTCGTCATAAAAGTTGTGCTAGTAAGCAAAACTTCTACGTGCCAAAAAAAATAAAAATAAGTTGTGCTAGTAAGCACAACTTCTACCTGTCAAAAAAAACCACTTCGTCTCCCAGCACACAATTTCAAATGGGCAAATGGGACAAGCAAAAAAATTTCCTACAAACTTAAGTCGGGCTTTGGAGCATTACTTCTTTATCTCCACTTTGTGCCACCAAGCACGATTTATCTACTCTTATAATTTTTTTAAAATTTACCTATTACTGAAATCTACGAATAAATATGTACCACTTTTGTAAATAAATTTAAAGTAACAGTACCTTTCGTAAGACTTCCTTTATCCTTTATAGTAGTTGAATGGGCCCATGACCCATTATGATGTCTCATTTTATGCGTGTCACGTGTCAGTTTATGGACATGGACTTGTTGGTCGAATAGTTCTCGATCGGCTATCTCATATGTTTTTTTAGTCGGCTAATTCATTTAGATTGCACAATTGTGTATTGGTTTCGAGAGTCCATTCCTCTTATAATACAATATTTATTGTATATTTTATAATATTAGTTCATAAGTTTTAGATTCTTTGTAATATTTATGTAATTAATACCTGTTTTAATTATATACACCTATACATTGGTATATTTATTAGTATAATAAACACTTTAGACAATACAAATACATTTAAATTTAATGTACTTTTACTTACAATAAAAGTTAATGGCTCACTCGTTCAATTTAAAAATTACATATAATTAATTTGCAATGTAAACATTCCTGGAAGACCAAAATATGAATCACTGTTTTTTTTATCACACGAGATGGGGTTTGTTGTGCGTGTGATGTTGACAGATCATTTTCTTGCTGCACTGTGTAATTATTTAGATCTCCAAACAAACAAAAGTTGAAAACTTGTTTGAAAGAAAGAACCCTCTTCTCTGATTATTAAGAATACAATCGCATCCATGAATATCCATTAATACGACGTCGTTTCATTTCCAAACCTCATCGGAGGCAAGCGCGAAGAAGAAATGGCTAGTAGCAGCACTAACATGCCGAAGGAAAGTGTGGTTGTGGATTGCGGAAGGCGGCGAACCTCTTGCGGCTATTGCAGATCCCCTCGTCACAATAGCATCTCTCATGGTTCCTTTCCTTTCTCTCTCTTCAATTCCATTTTTTTGTGAATTGTCCTTTTTTTTCCTGAACTGAGTTTTCGGCTTTTTATTGGTCTCTGTGTTTTGTGTATTCTCTGTGAATTTGAAGAAGTTGTTGGTCTGGTTAATAGAAACGAATAATCTTCTGCGGAAAGCATCGCGGTTTAGTGTTTAATTCAAACGTAAAAACATTCTTCTAATTAGATTTGCATAGTTAGTTAATCACTTAATCCTGCTATGACTAAGTGAGCTTAGAAAATTGCTTTCATTTATTGTTCGAAGGTCATTTGATTGTAAATTTTTGTTTACTTCAATAGTCTTACACCACTGAGCCATGGACTGGAACTGTTAATTTGATTGTTCTGAATAGATTATAAAAACTTTAACTGTGAATTAGCATTATGTTATGACCATATGGATTATTATTGGATGAAGGAATAAATGGTCTACATTCAGACATACACTTCGGCTAAGCTTGGGGAGAGGACCAAATTATTAGTGCCTATGTCGGATTGTTTAATTTCCTTTTGAAAAATCATGCATTTCCAATATTATTGATAGATGAGAGTAGATATCACATCTTGATTGTTTTCTTGCCTTCTCCAGACTTATACTAATGTAATTAATCAGTTCTAATTAGCTTTGTTTTTGTTTTTCCAATATTATTGATGGATGAGAGTAGATATCACATCTTATTGTTTTCTTGCCTTCTCCAGACTTATACTAATGTAATTAATCAGTTCCAATTAGCTGTGTTTTTGCTTTTCCAATATTATTGATAGATGAGAGTAGATATCACATCTTATTGTTTTCTTGCCTTCTCCAGACTTGCACTAATGTAATTAATCAGTTGTCTAATGAGTTGTGTATTTTTCCCTCTTATCATAGGGATGTGGGCACATAGCCTTACAGTGGATGACTACCAAGGTCAGTACAGTTTGTTCTTTGCTTATACTTGACACTCTACTCAATTCTATATTGCTCATTTTTTTGCATTATCTAATATCTAATTTCCAACTATGAGTAAGAAAATTTCGAGGCTTAGAATAACATGCCTGCTTTTTGCATCACGAAGTATAGCTTTGTGACATGCTTTTCAACTATATATTCTTTGTTACAAATCAAAACTGATGCTTTTGTGTGAATAATTTCCTCTTTGAAGCGTTGATGTGCGTGTTTAAAAAAGTAAGCTTTTAAAAGAATGATTATTTCTCCTCAAAAGAAATGTTTCTAATGAAAGTTATTGCTTTTTAATTGAAATGATGATCTTTGCTTCATGGTTTAATTTTCTCTCCCTTCTTTCTTGACCTTCAAATTACATTATATTCCAAACTTTTGTTTACAGAGAGATGTATGACTTTTATCTCTTAGTTGTTTGTTAATAAAACTTTGGTTTGAATGTATTTGTGGGTATTATTTTGTTCAGATTATTTAAATCTCTTTATTTTCTTTTGCTAGATCTTCTTGATCGGGGCTGGAGAAGGTCTGGATCTTTTCTTTATAAACCAGAGATGGAAAGGACGTGCTGCCCTTCTTATACAATTCGCTTGAAAGCAAGTGACTATGTTCCCTCCAAGGAACAACTTCGTGTATCTAGACGAATGCAAAGGTATGATTCTTTGATATGATTTTCTTGAGAATTTGAGCCGCATTTTTTTAAAATTGAAAATGTTAAAATTGGAAAGTGTTATTTTTGTTAACTTTTTATAAGTTTAGATTTTTTTTTTTTAAGCATCTTTACATGAGAGACAATTTTTAACATTATTTTACAAAAGAAAAACCTTTTTCTAACTTTATTCTATTTTCTTTCGGGGTTGGGGATAGAAGGTGGTTGGAATCTTGAAGTGCATCAATATATATTAGCTTAAGACGTTGCTTCTCCTTTCTTTCCTTCATTTATTTGCGGGGGAGTTTTCAAGTAGGTAGAGTACATTAGAATTGTATTTTTCTAGTACAGGAAATTCTATTTATTTGACATTTGTGACCTGCACACATTCTTTGTCTATCCATAAACTGTATTTTTCATCAGCAATTCTATCTGCCTAGGTTTTTAGATGGAGCCTTGGATGTAAAAAATGTTGAGGCTGCGGAGGACCCAAATACTTCAACCAAATCAGAAAACCACTCCAGACCTATGTCAGAAGAATCCGTAGCTGCTGGCAATGACAAGGATGAAGTTGAAGAATCTCTGCACTATTTATCAAACAAAATTGATAGTGTAATACACATCTTCATTGAAAAGGGGGAATTTCCTTCTGGTATTCAATTACCAAAAGCTTCAGTAAAAATAGTTTCACAGGGAAAGAAAAAGTTCCTAGTTAATGGATCTGAAGATCTCTTATACAGTAGCAATATAGCCTTTCAAATTGCAGCATCTATAAAACGAGCACAATCATGTGACAAGGTTGGCAACGATTCCAACGCATCAAGAGTTTGTGAAAAGGAGAATGAATTGTCTCCTAAAACTATTGCAGAAAAGCTAGTGGCTTCTTTAGATCCAACAGTGAAAAATTCCGGTCTTTCGATCAGGGCTTGCAATGGACATATTAATTTTTATGCTTCTAGTAAGCACGTTTCCCTGACCCGAAGTGGTAAAATTGCTTCAGTTCCAAAAAAGTCTAGAATGGAGCGTGATATTGGAGGAAATGGTTTGATTGGTCCTCAACATTGTCAGGTAAAAAAGCGAAAGCTTGAGATCCGTTTAAACAGATCCAGTTTTGATCCAGAAGAATTTGCTTTGTACAGAAAATATCAGCTCGAAGTACATAATGATAAACCACAAAAGGTTACTGAGAACTCATATCGCATGTTTTTGGTTGATACTCCATTATTACAAGTTTTTCCTACTGGTGATAGCACGGTTCCTCCTTGTGGTTTTGGCTCTTTCCATCAACAATATCTAATAGATGGCCAGTTAGTAGCAGTTGGTGTTATAGATATCCTTCCTAAATGTTTGTCAAGTAAATATTTGTTCTGGGATCCAGATTTTGCCTTTCTATCACTAGGCAAGTACTCAGCGTTTCAAGAAATAGGTTGGGTGAAAGAAAACCAGGTTTACTGTCCTAGTTTACAATACTACTATCTTGGCTACTATATTCACTCTTGCAGCAAGATGAGATACAAAGCTGCATATCGCCCTTCAGAACTTCTATGCCCTCTTCGCTATCAGTAAGTTATTCCATTGCAGTGAGCTAATAAAACCACTTCTTCATCATGCTTGCAGTTTATTGTTGAATTTATAGAGCATTTAGTTTGTCTGAAACCCCTTGGGTTTACTTTCAATTATATCCATTCGCCTCCTCTTTGACTACAAATCTTGGTGTAATCGCTTGAGGAATAAATAATGTAAAATGGTAGTTTTGTCTTTGTATTCTTCTGGTATATGTTACATAGATCATACTATATTTTTTCCCTGAACTTCGATCACTTTTTCTCTGCTCCCTTGTCCCTATATAATATACAAGTCTGACAGCAATGCCCGACCTCCAGGTGGGTCCCATTTGATGTTGCAAGGCCTCTGCTTGATAGAAGACCTTATGTTGTCTTATCTGATGCTTCCATTTTACAAAATGGAGAGTCACCCGTACCTCAAATTAGGGATGATTCAATGGGAAGTGAGTTTGATGACGGTGGCCAAGAAGATGCAAATGATGTTCCAATGCTTGAAGATGAAGAAATGGTTGAGTCTGAATCAGAATGCTCTGATGATGAACCTGACCTAGAAACTACTTCAGGTGATGATCCAGAAATTGGTGATGTCAGCAAGGTTTTGCTTGGGATAAAGGGATCACATGTGAAATACAAGGTATGCTTAATGGTTGGTGAATAAATACACCTACTACTTCCTGCACTTTAAGCACCTGACTGATCTTAAATGACATATAACATTTTCCATTTTAACATGTTTGACTTGCGTATAACCAGCATTTTGACATGTTCGACTTGGGTATAATAGAGGTGCTTGAATACTGAATTTGAAACAGCGTTTGAACATACGATGGAAGTTAAAAAGGAGGGAAATGATAAAATAACAATCTTGTTTCATCATTTTGTGTACAAATATTTGAAAAAAAAAAAAAAGTGAAACATAACATTCTTTTAATAATTTGTAAAACATGGAATGAAAACAAATCATGCATTATCAAACACAAAACAGGATTGCATGGAATAAGAGTCATTGATTTGGTAGACCTTTGTGTTTAACAACAGGTAACTGCTGCGTGATTAATCCCTTTTCAGTCTGACTTTAGCTTTGTCTATCTTTTTGCTTTGCATATACTACCGTTTATCTCTGAAGGATCTGCGGAATGTCCTTGGTCCTGAGCAGCGAAGTTACTTGGAGTCACAATTGCGGAGATACAGGAAGGTTGTGGGTGCAGAGCTATCTGAGCGAATGGTCTATTCTCTTGGATAATATAAATCTCTGTTCTTGAATTTAATAAGAAGCTACTGCCAATCTCCTCATGAAGGAAAGAAACCACTGCAAATATAATTCACCCGATCTTCTGTGGGACAGTCTAATGAGAATGGCAATAGCAATTGTGTGAGCCCTAAAGTTTTTGGTTAATGGATTGTTTCATTTTATATCTTACATAATCAAAATTCTCTTGCATTTGCATATATGGAGTTCAATGGTATTTTCTTTTTCAGTGCATTAGTTAAGGCTTATTTATTTATTTTTTTTGCATGATTACCTACTATGTAACAAAAAGAAGAAAAAGAAAAATTCTTTTACAAGTAAAAAAAAATAATTTATGTATAAATTATTAAAGAAAATTTGATCTCTTCAATATTAGTTTCTTCAAGAAGGACATTGAATCTATGCACAATCTGAATTTAGTTTATGAGAAAAAATAAATATATTTTCTTATGAGTGCTTAGAAATGAGGAAAGAAGAAACTTCTTGGTGTGTTGGTATGTAAGATAGGTGCCACAGTCAATTTATGCATTACGAAAGAAGAGGCATAGGATTCATCCTCGATCATTAGATGATTAATTTATTCAATCAGTGAGAGCAATGGATTTGAGTTAATTTTTTGTTCGGGAGCCTTATTTATTTTTTAAGTTGCTGTATTTTCAAATTTAAAAATATATTCTAAATTTCCATATTATAAAATTTAGAATATAGTTTTTTATTTAGAAATATATTTTAAATTTCTAAATTACACTATGTATAATGTATCTTTAAATTCATAAATATATTTAAGATTGTACAATGCAAAAGTACATTTTAAATTAATTTAGAATGCATTTTTTATATTATGTAATGTAGAAACTTAAACGAATTTCAGGTGTAAAAATATATTATAGATTATATAATCAAGAATATGATTCTAGAATGTATAATCAGAAGTATATTTTTAAATTTTAAAAAGGTGCAAGAAGAAACTATATGGGTGTTAAAAGAAAAAGCCCAAAATAAGTTTTTTAACAATTCAAAATAAGACTAAGCATTTGTACAAATTGGACCAGACTATAAAAAAATTATAACAACAAAGAAAGTGAACATATTTTTTTGCAGCCTCCCATACTTTTCTTTTGCATTCCCATAAATATTAAAATTTACACTCTATCATTTGGTTTAAGATTCTTTTTATTGTTCAATTTAAAAAATCTCTTAATCTCAGAAGTTTCTTTTTTTTTTTTACGAAAAAAGTAATTTCCTTGTTAAGAAAAAAAGTAACTTCTTAATTATGCAATCAAAAACACTTTTTCTTTTAAAAAAATAATTTTTGTATTGGACATTTTAGAATTAAATTTTGAAAATGAGTTTGGAATTACACAATTCTAGAATATTTTTTTCATATAAAAAAAATTCTATTCAAAAGTACATCTTTTAATAAAAGAGTTGGTCTGTCCTTCCTAAAAGCCTAATCGATTCATCCCTCCTAGAAGCAAGCCAACATGTAATTTAAAAGTTATTTTTTAAAAAAATACTTCTAAATTATACAATAAAAAAATGTCTTTTAGATTTCCCAATACAAAAATTTCTTTTTGAAATAAATACCAAAGACATTGTGTACGACACAACACTCGGACTGGGAAAGTGACGGCGATGGGATGCCGGTGGCAATTAACATCTTAATGTTAATCAGTCCTTGAAGACAAAAATGTTAATCAGTCCTCTATGACCATTTTGTCTTTTAAACACCCTCATTGAGGTGCATGACGAACCCATGGGATGCAAAACGAAATATGAAATTAACATCTTAATGTAAGCACAAATTAACAACATTCTAATTTCGATTTTTGAAAACTTTATCACAAGTAACTAAAATACATTCTTTTTGTCTTTTTAGTATATCACTCTACCACTCATGCACTAAGACTAAGACAAATCCGATTATGTCAATACACATTCAAACATATTCTATTCGGCATCAGAGTTGATGAAAATACGTTTCAAGAAGAAACTAAAGGGAGTTCAACCAACAAAGTTTTAGTTATACATATTTTTTTTCAGCAGTCTTTTATTTCAATACATTATATTTAGTGAGAGTCATAATCAGGGCACTTGAAAGACTTTCTTCATCCAAATATGTGCTACAAATTGAAAAAACAGGATACATTAGAAGTTTGAATCAATTAGTTCTTTTAAAAGAAAGCATTAAACCAGCAATTAGATGTACTTAAAATAACGTTATTGACAACAGAATTTGGCAATGTGTCGTTTTTGTGAAATTTCCTCCATAAATCTAAACTCATTGAACACCACAGGGTTGAGGAATGTACAATTGTGAATGTGTAGGATGACTAAGCATCATCTGCATCACTTCCACCAACATGTGCCTCATGACTGATCCAATAATTGCTTCCATCAGGACCTGACACTTTGTACCTGCTCAATAATAGAGCTTATCTAAACCACTACATACTTAACACCAAAAGATGGCTTCACTTTGATTATATTATTATCAATGTTTTCTCACAACATTTCTACTAACCGTTCAAGCACGGATTTTCCTTCCTTGTACTTCTGGTTTTTTTCATAGGCAGTTTCCTGAAAAGCATCAATTGAGTTACTAAGAACTACATAAACACAGGCAAAATACCATGATGTTTGAAGCAGTGCTTCATAGTCTTACATATTGCCAGCCCACGATCGATCCACAACCCACACAGAAAATGTCTGCCACGGTATGTAACCCAGTCATCATGTGTCTGTCCTCCATTTCGCCAACAGAAACATTCACACTGACAAAGAATAAAAGTTTAAACTGTATCAAAGAAAAGAACCAACTGCAATATTATAATGTAACAGCTTTAAAGATCCAAGAGCCAAGTGGTCATGAATAACTTAACTGTTATGGTTGCCAGTTTTCTTACACATGCTACACACTATCACCGAAACAGTTCGCAAAACTGATAGCAGTAATGCAATGTTTTTGTCACGCAATTGTGATTCACATACAATTGTATGATTTCCAATTTGATTAACATGTGCTAAAGGTACAAAAGAGATTTTACGAGTGGACAGTGATGTATATCTTCAAACGAGTTCTTGGACATGCAAAATATCAATATTCTCTCTACTGATGGATGATTGTCTTGATACAATACAACAAGGGAAAGTTTATTTTTTGTTTCTTAGTATTACATAGTGATAAGATGCCGAAAGTAAGGAAAACTTACACCTTATTGAAGAGATAAGCTTTCCCATGTCTGCAGTGGAATGTCTGATTATAACAAAGGAAAAAATGATAGTCAGATAATTTGTTCTTATGAAAAAAACTCAAAACAGAATTGGGGTCCTAGCAAAAAAATCACATAAAAAAAATGAAAATATCAAATTTGGAGAAACTAAACTCTAGCAGCATTTGAAAGGTAATGTACTTCATATGATAATATATTAGGTGCCTAGATAAGTGGCACTTATAAACTGACAGAAACAGACTTATATCTAATATTACTTATAAATGCAGGTACCAAATTGCAACACTTGAAGATGCACTTATGCAAATGCAACCAAAGTCTGCCTAACTAAATACACTAGAGGTAACAAGTTGCAACATTTGAAGAAGTGAAAGCCGATTGAGGTCTCCCTTGTTCTAGTCAGCAAACAGGAAACTTGATTGAACACAACCTATACTTGATTAATTAAAATGCTACACAAGTTACTCAACGCAATCAGTTTTCTCCAACGAAGATCATAAATATAGTGCAAATTCCAATGGAGAAGAAGAGCAATGTTACAAGTAGGAATACTCTTTGAAAAGGGGCAAGGAGGCCTAAAACTGTATCATATTATTTGCAACAAAATTTCAAAGAAATCGGATTCAAAATGGCTTGCTTTCTACAGTTTCCCTGTGAAAAAATCATGTCTCATCTCAGCAGAAGTAAAATATCTAAAGGACATACATCATTTCTCCGTATAAAGAGATCCAGAAATTTATCTGCTTTCTTCTCCACCATTTTCATAAAAAAAAAAAAAAAATTCAGAAAAATACAGCAAGTATCAATGTATTATATAGTTCAGAAGTAGTCAAGAGAGAAATACCACACCTCTCTAGTCACTTCGATCCATTTAATACAAAAAATGATAAACACACATATCATAATCAAGATCCCCTGGCTTCAGGGGGGCATAAGTTGCTAAATAAACAGTCTAAAACCACCAAAAGCATGACATGAGAAGCAATAACCATTTCAAAGGTTGTTATAGGCTGAGCGCTTTAAGCAAACAGCTGGGCAAAGAAGAAGAAAATCTACATCTCCTTCAACAAAGAGTAACAGAATCCTCATCTCTACCCGAGACACGTAACTACACGTGTAAACATGATTAATTTTATCTCATAAGCAGTTAAGATTAAATGAATACAATTGTATACAATTATCGAATTGTGCTTGTGACTAAAAGTTAAAAATGTTTTAAAAATGGTTATGGTTTAACAATCACGAAGTTATTGAAATGTCTGGTGGTGGTTAACTTGAGGGGTGGATTATTCTTTCACAAACCGACTCTGGTTAAGTCAAACGTCAAATTTGGTAAAGCAATAGCCAATCAAGGAAGCAGAAAAACATCACACAGCATGACGATCCATTTGAATTTACAACAGATGAATGAAGAAGAAGGGGATTGAAAATGTTATACCCAGAAAAGATATATAGGAGAGAAAAGAGGGGAAGGGATAAAGATGGAACCTTTGAGTAGATGTCATCGTAAAGAGCAAGATGGGTATGACAGTGTTTGCAGCTATAGATCTTCCCTTCCAGATTCACCACAAACAATCTCCCCATTAGTCTGCACAGTCAAGACAACTGAGATAAAGGAGAAAAAGGAACAAGAACAAGAGGAGAAGAATGGTTGAGATTATTTACCTGTGTTGTGACAATTGCTACAATGTAGATGCAAAAAATAAAATAAAAGTATGGCCTCAAAAGTGAGAAACTAATGTGTATTTGTATTTAGTGTCTTTTTAAAGTTTGTATTTTCATATTTCGTGAAAGGCGATAAGGCATAGGACACTGTTAAGGTTGCTCATTTGTTGGTTGTTATATTTTATTTTTATTTTTCAACAGTTTATGATCCATATAAGGAACATATAGTCCCTTTACACAACTCACTTGCACTTAAATAATATAAAATGGTTTATTCACTTGTTATCATCATTATCAACCATAAACATATTAAATTTAGAAGTTAAAAGAGTTAGGTCATCAAAGTTTTATTTTAAAATGTTTGGGCTGGTTCGGATTTTAGAAAATTAAATTTGATTGAAAGGTATATTTAAATTATTTTTAATTAAAAATTTCGTAATAAAACGTGAGTTAAGATGCATAAAATTAAATTTAGGTTTTATTTCAAGGGTTTAATTCTTAAATAATGTCCTTGTGAAAATTTTTAATTTTGTGTGTATGATTCAAATTTTCGGACAGATCAGATACCATCTGCATTGGATTAATAGTATAAGTATAAATTGTATTAATCTGGAAACAGGTTAACACCAATCAACTCGTAATAACTATAGTCTAAACTAAGATTAGAATGATTATTAAACTCATATAGACCTCGGCCTTTGGCACATTCAGGAAAGCCCAACCATGGGCTTATAAATAAGAGAACAATCTTAAAATATGGATAACAAAATTATAATCTTATAAGTTATTTAATATATTTCTACCAATAATTAATTTAAATGTCGGAGTATAAAAAATAAAAATAGATAATTAACTTAAGTGTCAAGATATAAAATAATCAGTGAAAGAAGAAAGAGAAAAACAAAGTGTAACGTAAAATCAACTCAAGACTAGAATGATTATTCAAGATTAACCAGACTTACAATAAGTATTAAATAACTTAGAAATACGTGAGTTGTTTTCCATCTTTTTTACAAGATAACAAAATACCTTTTAATGGTAAAATTCAGTACAATACCGAGTTTATATTTGAACTATTAAATTTATAATTAATATAATAAACTATCAAAGTTAAAATTAAATAAAAAAAATGAAAAACTTTTATTATTAATTATTTTAAAAAAGTACTTCAATAAAAAATATTTTGATTTATTATTACAATGGTAAACCTTCCAAAACAAATAATCAGGTCAAAACCAGTCAGCTCCGCCATATTCTTCTCGCCAAACAAAACTAGGCCTTATGTCTTACTGGCAAACTATATTAGTCTTATTAGAAAATTGATAAAAAAATATTACTGATAAAAAAATAGATAATTTTTTTAATTTAAGTTACAATGACAGAGCTAATTTTAATAGTTAAATATAGTGATACAATATGTAATTTTTAAAACATACATATGTTTTAATAAAATAGTATCATTTTTAATAATTTTAAATATGTTTTTTTTTCAAAAAACTACCAATTGAAACTGAATAAATTCTGCCCTATTTATAAAATATTTTAACTTATGTATAATATCAAACTCCTTCAAAATATATATATATAGATATATACTTTTAAGACATCAATAATGTCAAATGAATGTCAAATTTGTAACATTATAATTAAAATATTAACATATTTGTAATTAAATGAGTGTTTTTTAAACGTGTCAAACTATCATTCCCGGTAAATATAATCATGTTTTACAAGTTTCACGTTTCATTGATTATAGTTTTACCACAATGTTATTTTTGTTTGGGTATGATATATAATCAATTCACAGAATTGTGAATCAATATATAATAATTTATCTTTTATTCCTCTATGTTTTTCTTCTATATAATCAAACAAATTCTAATGTCACTACAAAAGGAGAAAAGAAGTATAAAATTAATTCAAATTAACTCCAACTCCACATCATGCTGCTAATTTTTCTATTCCATGTGGAGAGCTTGTACCTATTCGGGGAATAATTTTAAAGAACAAATGATAAGAAACATCACTTTTTTTAAAACAACCAGGTCTTAATTATTCATCGTTAATTTCGTGCGAGATAGCTTAAATATAATTTATACGTGAAAGAGAAATCTTAACAGTAACATTAATTTTTATTATTTATTAAATTTGTAATTTTGATCACTAATAGAAAAACTTACCAGTACTCCTTTTATTCCAAAATCATCATTCAAGTAGATTTCACCAAAGCCCAAAATCATAATTTATCATTCAAGAATAGCAATACTGCATATCATTCAGAGTAGCAATGCAATACTGAATATCATTCAAAGCATGCAACACATACAAACATATATAACATAAGTTCAAGTTCATAATTATAAGTAACAGTTTTCATATTTTGGGTGTACAGAAAAGAATTAATAAAATTAGAGGATAATGGAGAACTTTGATATATAATAAAGTTATATTAATATATATGTCACTTGCTGAAGGTAGCAATAAAACTGATAGGGCCTTTTCCTGTTACAGCAGCCTGAATGGCAAAGATGAGGAAGACCACCATGGCCAACCGGGAATGCTTGATCTCTGCAAGTTGAAGTCTGGCTTTTTCTTCAGGGTCCTCGGCCAAACCCAGAGGATCGAAGAACTTGCCTCCTGGGTACAACCTTTTCTCTGGGTCAAGTTCTGCATTTCTCTGAAACTCTATGTATCCTATCACTATCACCTCGATCCATATCAGTGTGGTCAATGAAAATGGAAGTGGAAGTCCCAAGTAAGATGATCCTTCCACCAGCTCTACCTGAAATCCAGAGTTGCAACATGTTTACACAACATTTGTAAGAATAAATATCTGCCTAATAACGACCAAGAACAATTTCACCCTTCTCCCCAAAGATAATCAATCTCATATTTAATCTCGTGCTTAATGCAAAAGCAATCCAAATCTAAAATTTTTCAGTCTTTTCATCGTTAAGTGTTGATATTATTCACACAAATTTTTAAAGTTTTATTATAACTAAATGTCTAGGACTTTTGTGTCGTTTTGTTCGTTTAAAATGAGAACCTACAAAAAGACATCATTATACATACGACAAATCAAGTAATAATGTGAAGCTTTATTTTCATCCTTCATGGCCACAAGGGTCATAGTCCTTCAGCTATATAATCTCATTACACAAATATATAAATAAACAAAAAAAAAAGTGAGAGAAATAAAATAATTAATGAAAAGAAATTAGAAAGACAATGTCATGAAAAATAAATTTTGTGAACGAGACAACTCAAATCCAGTATATATACGTTGAAGTCAAATATTATATTCCCATAAAATTAGTTTATTTAGAGTAGATAAATGTTAGAATTTTGAGTGTCTTAATACTTTGTTGAAAATATTATAATGATTTGTTGAAAATATCTGGTGGCACTATGCATGTCAGTGGATAACAATAAGACACGTCCAAGGTATAATACTGACAAGGGGCCATGCTGCGTTGTCCGAAACTCATACACACAATACAACAAAACATCCCACAAAATAAAATAAAAAAATCAACATCTCCGTACAAATTCTATGGTCTTGTCAAAAAAAGTTCAGCATTCAAGTTTCCACACGCAGATATCCGTTCGCTATGTCGTTAACCAACGGAGAATCAAACAAATCAAAATGTAAAATAAAGCAAAAGAGTAATCAAAGTTCGCAAACACCAAGTGTTCGATATCTTGGCTGTTAAAAAATAACGTCGACTTTCTAAAAAATGGCGAAATCCAAAACAGAAAGAGCAAAAGGGTATTCAAATGCATCATCAGTTTAAGGAAAGAGACACCAAAACCGTACCTTTCCGGCGTCTTGCCATGCGACTCCGGTGAGAGCCTCAACTGCCAAAGCACCGAGAGCACCCAGCATTGCCCACCTTCCGTGAATGACTTCGCACTCGCGGAACCTCTGAATCCCGAAAACCTCCGTGTAGGGCTGAAACGGCGTCGGTTTGACCTCTGCGACCTCCACCCTTGTTCCTATTATTTCGCCGGCGACGTTCTTCGCGAGGTTCTGGTCCAGCGAGTCCAGGTCGAACTGCAGATACTCCGCGGGCTTTGAGAACCCGAACGGGTCGAACCCGCGGTCGCCGATCATGCTTCCGTCGAGCCACTCTGGCGGCTGCGCATTCGGGAACCACACCAGCCGGTCGCCGGAGGCGGGTTTCGCTTTCACTTCCTTTTTCTTCGGCGGCGGCGGCGGCGGCGCCTTCTTGGTGCCAAAGTTGAAGAACGCGTGGAATCTTCCGTTGTTTAAGGTTGTCGGGCTGTAGAGACGGGTGCCAAAGAAGTATGATGTGGCGGCGGCGACGGTGGCCATGTCGGAGTTTGGAACAGTAGTGAGGTGTTGAATATAGGTGGAAAAAGTGTGCGAAAGGGATGTTTATATATGAATATGGTTAAGTATATTTTTTCAGCGTGGGGTGAGTTTTGTGATGGATGCAGTGAGGAGTGAATGTGTGAGCATAAAATGTGGCTTATCTCTCAGCCTTATCTGCATGGGTGTTCTTGGATGGTTGGTTGATTGCTGCTTCACATTTATTTTGTGGTCCTGATGGAAAAACACCATTTTTTTTACATTCACATCTTGTTGGTTCCCTTGATTTTTTTTTTATGCCTGGCAATTATTCTTTATTTTCTACTTTCCAAATAAAAAAAATAATACTTGGTTTAGTATGATCCGTACGTGAAATAATCTGAAACCATCATGTATCTATGATTGCAACTAAACTATTACCTGAAATATAGTCGAGTTTGTGAATGTCATGCGTAGATTACACGTCATGTAGAAATTAATCGACATCATACAATGAGTTTTTGTGATGTGAATTTTCAATACTTTAGCTTTTGCACTATTCTTAGATGTCTACATGAATAGTGTGTTCAAAACACATTCCCAAACATGCACATAGTAGTGGAGTGTGTAGACTCTCCAATAATTTAGACATTACTTCCTTCACGATACAAACTTTTATTTTGTGTCTAGGAGGAAATCCAAGCTCGTGATACAAACTTCTATAGTGTGTCGCATTCATCCACAATGAGTGTAAACTTTGTCACTATGATTGTTAACAAAATTTCCATGTTTTTGCATCACTATTTGAGGGAAATTCGTGTTTGCGATAGCAAAAAATATGTCCTGAATGACCATAATGACTACAAGAACTTACCGTAGCAACATTTACCAGTAGATCTAACGAAAGATGTGTAGCAGAATCAAGAAATTTGACGTTCTGGTTGTACAACATATGAAACAATTTTAGAAATGAAAGGTAACAGAGGGAAAGCTTAATGGACTATGAACTGAAACATAAATCACTAAAGTTTTTGGATGTGTTTATCAGTAATTGTCCAAAATCTATCACTTGGTCCATGAAGCCCAAATATCAGAATTTAAAATGAAGCCCATGAAGTTCAGAATGAATGCACTAGTGCATGCCCACCACCACCAAGGCCAAATCAGAAATACTTTCAAGTTGGTCTTTAATGTTTTGCATGTCATCAAATTAAAATCTAAAACATCATCATATTTATATTAAAAAAATACCCAATTAATCTCTGATAAATCTAGAATGCATAATTATATTTCATGCTTACGAAAATTTTAAGTAATACCAAAAGCAAATATTGATTTAATAATGAGAGATTAATAATATTTTACATCTTTAATAGACTAATTATTTAACCACGTTCTCGCATTTAACTTTAAGGAACCAACAACATTTTACTGTAAAACTTAACTTTTTTTACATGACCGTGCTGAACTTTTTACTATAGAAGAAAACATGGCAAAAGGAAGAGTGACACTTAAACAGAAAAGTAAAAGTTATTTTCATGACATGCCAATAATGAGCCCGTCTTTTACTCACTCACAAACATGAGGTAAAAAGCCCTTACCTTAGCTTAACTCTCACTCTAACGTGTGCCATGCATTCTTGTAGGCTTATAACTCAGCAAAATACACATGCATGAACAGTGGATTCATGGATCAGGAAGTACTGTAAACAAAAGAAACCTCTTTCCAAAATCTGAAGAATGCTAAGAGTGAGAACAAATCTTCTGAACAGCTTTAGAGTTTCATGTAGATGATGGACATTGTTCTTATCAAAACTCACATGTACATAGATAAAACACTGGTCTTGATTCATGAACAGCAAACTCTGCTTATCTTTATGCTTTTAAATATCATATATTGATTGTTATAAAATATTTGAAAGTGGAGAAAAATTAGAGTGATGATTGTACACGTGTTGGGTGTCGGAGAGTGTCACCTGAAAGTCAAGAATGTTGATGGGCACAAAGGTTGCAAGGGACATGGCTAAGTGGAGTAGATGGGGCCATAATCTGTGCATTAAGAAAAAAAAAAAAAGGTCAAAACAGTAATTGGAAATGAATACCTCCCACAATGGCTACACATTCAACACTATAATTTTGCAGGTGTGTTTGTTTGCTGCTAATCATGATTTCAACTACAATTTTAGTCCTTTGTCAAATCCCATCGTCCTCGACATTAATCATTCCCAATGTCAGTTCCAAACTGTTACTAATACTCCCACGTTAGTGTTGCTCAACATCTTTCTAAGCACTCACTTGGTCGTTTTGCTGTTTTCTCATCTAGAATGCTTACTTCACACTGAACTAATTAATCCCAAAAAATGCTATCATCATCTCAAATAATTAAACCTCCCATCTACCTCAACCATATTCTTTCTTCTTTTTATTTATCATTAGTTAGTTGGGTATCATTGTTAGTCTTTGATAAATATTTATACCAATGATTTATATAAATTTGTGATTCACAGAAAAATAATATTATTTTTTTTCTATCACATCTCTTATTCTGTATTTGTATCCGTGATATTACTGTTTATGAAGATGGAAAATAGGGTATTTAATTGCATGGTAGTCGTTTGTTTCAAGTGATTTGATGAGAATAGCGTGAAGAGTTGAAGATAGAATAATTCATGCAAAACTAACGATAAAGAAGTGGAAAGTCATTGGTTTCTAAGAATAAAAGAGAGAAAGAATATAAAAAACAATGTATATGTACACCCTTGATAAATTCTAGAGAAATTCGTTCTTTTTTTCATTTTTTGTTTTTATATTATAATAAATTATTAAAAATAACATTAAACAGATTATATAATAATAAATAAAAATATTGATACTAAAAGGTCTAATAAAATAAAATAATAAATTAAATTAATTAATTTAAAATTTTCATATTTTATAAAGTACTTTATTTTAATATATTACTATTTCAAAATCTATTTTTTTTATTATTCAGAAATACTTTTGTATTCTGACGAGTGATATATATTCTCTCCAACCCCAAACGGAGTAGAAAAGAAGAAAAAGAAAAGTAGAGATGGAAAAGTGAACGGAGAGGACATGAGAGTGGCATTAGCCAGATATGATAGTCAGAGATGTGAATGGCATATTAGGATACCATAAAACAACAACTATTACTACTCGATGATTTTAGGAAAAGGGATAAAAGAAAAGATCATGCCGACCAGGATGTGTACACTTTTCTAGTCTCTGCTCCCCCATTTATGTTAGGCACCTTGCAAGTCACACGATGATGCTAGTGAACTGTAACCACGTACTTTAGTCTTTTCAACTTTTAATCACTTTCTTTCAAGACCATCAATAATGTCATGCCAAACAAAATTCATAACCAACTTGATTGGTTTAGGCTTAAGAATAATAAACATAGTCGATTATAGAATGATTAGAGAGGAAGAAATTTTCCATGCTTGCAATGTTGGATCGAAGGATTTGACAAAAAAAAAAAAAGAGCAGTGCAATTTTGATTTAGGATTTTGTCCAAAAAAATGAACATGATTAATCGGAAACAAAAGTACCCACAACCCAAAAGATTAACAGTAAATTAGCCCGCAATTAATGTCAATCAAGCTAATCTAATTATCACTGGTTTAATCAGAAAGTCTTCCAATAATTATTGGTGTTTATTTAGATTACAAAAGCTAATATTTTTCCAATATCCTTGTCCAATCAGAGTTCCTCCAATGCTTTTGGCACCTAAAAATTAATAGAGGGTTAGGGAGATGTTTTTAGTTCACTCTTTTTTGTTATGTTTAGCTTTACGCAAACTCAATTTCTTTGCTTTCAAGGCCAAATTACTTTGCAGTGCATTTAACCTTCCTTTATGATAAAAATACACATAAGAGAGAAATAATTACATTGCTAGATTAAAAAAAAAAAGTGGGGTTATATAAAACTAAATTGTAACTCAAACACACCCAGCTTCAATTGTTTAATTCTCATATTCTTTACATGGCTTTTTTAAGCAACGTAAATATACAAATTTAGCACACACCCCACACATAATTTATTCTTAAATCTTTACTTGAGTTGAATTATCAATATGTACCATTTTCAAGTTTACAAATAACTTCATCTCTGTGTATTAATTTTTTGCACTGAAAATATTGCAACATTGAACAGGATTCATTAGCTTGTATTAATAGTGGTACTTGAAGTACGAATTCCTCTACGAAAAGAAGTGCTAACCTGGCATTCTGGTTGAATGGTGCCTGAAATGAAACAACACATATTTTTTTATCTGTAAAAATTAAAAACATGTAAAAAAAAAATACAGTTACTCCATAAGGAAGAGAGTGGATGAAGATGGTAACACGAAAGAACAGAAAAAAAAAGTAAAAAAAATAATAGATATTTAGTGACAGTAACACGTGGCATGACAGTAGCAAAATCTGGGCTACTTGTCAAATTGCAGGCATGTGAACCTGTATGATGGATGGTGATGGTATACGGAAATTATACGTGGATTATTATATTATTGGTGAAACATATAAGAAGTACCACCAAAATAATTTAATAAAGATTGAAAAGAAAACTAGGGTACACGTGCGAGGACTGACACGTACTATAAGCATTTGTGGGAAGAAGGAAAGCAGAAGGGGACACGTGAGGCTGTTTGCTGACCAGGGACAATCTTTGTTTTCACTATGCGACATCCTTGTCTCATGGCATTTAATAATTTTAATTTTTTTAATTTTGTGATATTTTATAATTGGTGACCTGGTTAAAATGATGTAAATTCCAGCTTTTTTAATTATATATTTTGCTATAGAATTTTTTACAATTCTCTACATTAACGGTAATTTATAAATTTTGAGGTTTTTTTTACTGAACTTTTAGTTTTGTAAATTCTCTTATTAATTTTTTTAATTTTATGAATTTGGTAATTAATTTTTTAAATCGATAGGTTTTACTATCTAAATATTAAAATTATACATATTTTGATTTTAATTTAATAATAATGATACGACTTGGTTTATAAATAAGGTAGAAAAAATGAAGGTGTGGCGATATGATTAATCATTTTATTGGAAATATTTCATGTTGTATTACTTAGAAATAATAATGTATAGCTCACGCATTAAATTATTTTGTGTTTTAATTAAAAACTAATTCAAAATTTTAAGAATTTGATTTTCTTAATGACATTCATGGTAAAAAATCATGATTATCTTATATTTTAATATTTTATTCAGGGTTGTGTTCCAAAGGAGGTAAAATAATTAATGCATCCATGTAAAGCTATATAATGGGGTAAAATGAGAAAATTTTAAAGAAAAAATTTAAATAATTACCGTAAGCACATATTTAAGGGATCAGAAAATAGGATTTAAAATTAATAGATAATGATAATTATGCTTTTAAGTTATTATGAAAATAAAGAAATAAATAAAAATAATAAAAGATATAGGAATGAAAATATTTTTTTTTTCATATATTGATAAAAAAAATTAAATATATACAAATCATTCTAAATATAGTTAAAGAAAGAAAATAAAAAAAATATTAATATTAATTTAGGAAAGAAGTATTAATTATTTAATTATATTATAAAAATAAAATTACATAATTAATATTAGTTTTTTTTTATAAGTATTATATTCATATCTTTTAAAATAAGTTAAAAAATTACATAATTAATATTAATTTTCTTCTATAAGTCTTGCATCCATATCTTTTAAAATAAGTTAAAAAATTACATAATTAATATTAGTTTTTTTTTATAAGTATTGTATTTATATTTTCTAAAATAAGTTAGAAAAAATTATATGTCCATGTATTATTATTTTTTTATAACTAAATTTTACTTACATTTTTTTAATACATTTTGTAAGATAGTTTTACCGTTTTTCGTTTCTGAAGTTACAATGAAGACACTTGAAAATAATTCTATCGTAAATAAAATTATAATTATTAATTCTAAATCATAAATGAGATATTTAGTATATATCCTAAATTTGGCATGGGAGATTCCAGTAAACCTTGAATTATTCACTTCGATCAAAAATAATCAATATAGAAGTATTGATATTCAACATTCATATTATTATCAAAGCAAAAAATTAAACTGTATGGATACACTAAATAAGAAGGACCACTACTTATATTCATAAGATCGTCGTGTAAAAGTGATTAAACTATTTAATATCTTAATAAAAAGATAAATAAATTGAAAAGAATGTGTGAAAAAAGAAAATTAACTGATAAAAAAAAGTTGAAATATCAATACACTAGAACACGAAATTGCAATTATTTACAACAAATTTATCCATAATTGATTGTTCAAAGATAGAATCTCTCTTGCTATAAGTATTAACACAATATTTATAACATATACTAAAAATATAATTGATCATCTATAAATATTTTATTATAACTATGAAAATCCAATTATTATTTTAGTAAATACTTAATTATGTTTAGGTAAATATACAATATTTATGTTTTTATTATAATATTATAAAAATTAAAATAAATTATATGATAAGAATAAATAAAAATAATATAAATTTATTATTTTGTAAAATAACTTTTTTTGCTTGCATACATAATTATAAATTTTTTACTCATTTTTCTTATTTTTTATTAATTTTTCTTAATCTGAACAAATTCATTTTTTATGTTTTTATTTTCTTTTTTGCTCTCTCTGATCGAAACAAAGGGTAATGGAGGAATAAGATGTGACTTTGAAATTCAGAGAAAAAAATGAAGATATAAGAAGAAAGGAAAATTTGGATTAATCAGCGAAAAGGAAGAAACTCTTCTAACTTCTATTTGTCATCTCCCTCTCCCTAAGTTCACCCCCCTTATTTCCAGTGAAAAGTCAAAACATATCTACTTTTACTGTATTCATCACCAAATTACATTAACCAAAGTACATCAATGAAGCCTTCAATAAACAACTAATTAAATCGAAGCTTATATATAAAATAAGTTTTATTATCACTTTTCAATTTATTTCTCACACTTATATTAAAGCACAAAAACACGTCTTTATAACAGAAAAACTAGTTAAAATACCCTTAAAACAATGAATTTTATTAACGTGATTTAGGTAATTACGAAAATAAGTATTATGTAATATTTTTACATCTTTCGTGTTTTCATATTAATTTTATTTTCTCTTTATACACACAATTTTCTTACTTTATATATTTCTTTATTTTATCACTCAGTAATAAATTACTAAGGATAGAAATAACAAAAACAATTATATATTATTATAAAATAAAATAAAAGTAAAAAAAATCTAAAATGTCAAATAAAATAACAAGAAAATAATTTGATGATAAAAATCCTTTCATTGAAGAGTAAGCCTCCTCTAATATACTCAAATCTCAAAAATTATGTGAAAAAAAATCCATAATGGGTTGTGCATCTATCCTCATGAGGATGGAGGTGAAAAATTACACAAAAATTAATAAAGATAATTGTGGGCACAAGTACTAATCACCTTTCCCGTGTTCACACCTATTAATATATATATATATATATATATATATATATATATATATATATATATATAAATTTGTATTGTAATATGTTATGAGCTAACTGTTTAAAGTAATATTTACAGTTAGTAGTATAAACCTTTTCAACTAATACTTTTTTTATTGATTTGTTCACTGTAAGTAGAATATAAATAACTAATACAAATATATGAATATTGGTATATAAAAAAATAAAACTATTATCCGCGTAAGTATATACAGATATTATAATACGTTGTTGAAACTTTAGGAATCATCATTTTATATCAGATATTTGATCTGAGAAACTAATTAAGAAAGTGAGGTTTCATCCAAATCCCGCTAATTTGGATCGTAATCTGTCTCTAAACCACTAACGTGCCAACTACTACATTCCTATATTCCCTATCCTTCAATCATGCAATATGCTAAGAATGTTCTTCCTCCATAAACTAAATTAAAATAACCCTCTTCCTCCATAACATGCTTCAAAAAATAATTTGTTACAAAAGAAAACTTTAACAAATGTGCTCTTATTAAAGGGTGTAGGGTATCACCTTTTTTTTTTAAAATCAAAAAATTTTTAAAATACTAAAAAATAATGTTCTGTTTTGAAATCTAAATTAATCCATATATAGTTGTAGGAAGTGAGTTGAAAATCTGAGAGATGTTCCCTTTTGATTGTCTGGTGCAATACTTTATAGATTAAGATTATTATTATGATTAATTAATTAATAGGATAAACAAGAGTATAATGATGTGCATTATGGCAATCATACGAGGTGATGTGTGTTGATAATGTGTTGCTTCAGCCACATGTTCCCTATGTAACAAAAAAAAGACAAAGGCATGGACCCTTCTAAAGGGACATCAACCCATTCGCCCCCACTCGACAAACCCATTATCCCCAATAACCTTTTTTACTTTTTAAATATTTTGAGAACATGCTAAGTTGTACACAGTGTACAATTCTTTATTATTTCATTTGTTAAATGGAGAAATTTTATTTCACAAAATCTTTATATATTAAATCAGATTTTTTTTTCAGATTTTTTTATTTATTTTCAGCTATGAATTATTTTCTCACAATCTATCGTCACCCAACTGTATGATACATTCCAATAAATTTTCTCACAACCCAGTATTTTACTTTTTTCTGGTTAATTGTTTATCTTTCCCGACAAATATTTTGATTACTATAATTGTAATACTTGTTATAAATTCATCAATTGATCATTGAAATTACTAAAGATATATTTTTTAAGATATTTTTTCACTATGAAGTTTGTAATTAAGTCTATGCAATTTAAATGGCTGTAAAATGTGTGTCTAAATATAAAGAAAATTAAGTTGTATGTTATCAATAGAAGAGTGAATTGATATTTTTTTTTATTTGATTAACAAAATCTCACTTGCAATATTTTATTAAGAATTAGAGTATAAAAGATATAACAAATTGCAATTTAAGAAAATACGATAAACACAAAATAAGAGAAATAACAAGAAAAATTAACTCATAAGTTTTTATACTAATTAAACTTTTTTTAATTAATATTCAATATCAATAACTATAATCTAAGACTGCCTTACTATTTTAAATACAAGATTATAAATATAAATGAAAAACACAATAACTCAATACGCACAATATTTTTGAAAATTGGTCAAAAACAGTGTTACATGAAACGCTAAATATAAGTGTACAAATTGTGTTTTTGTAAAGGTATTATTTTATACTATGGATGATAAAAATATAATAAAACGAGAGTGTACGCAAATATATCAGTTATGTCTTTAAGTAAAATTTTATGATGAAAAACAACTTTCTATTTTTGGAGAGTTATTAAAAACTAATATATTTTTGTAAAATTTGTTAGATTCGAAATGCGCTGAAATTTTTTTATGTAAATTATTTTATTTTTAATTAAATATAAAATTAATACATGAGTTACAATCGTTCAACCTTCAAAACAAACGGTATCTCATAATTATTTTAAATTGCATCATAAAATAAATTATCGTAATTTTGATTAATACTAAATAATCTATAATTAGATAAAAATTAATGTTTATATAAAATTAGCAAGTTTTTAAATATAGTGAATCGACGCTTTAGCATTTTCTTATATAAAAGATTAACTACTCTAAGGGGAATTTTGTCTTATCGATAAAACTGTAAAATATTTTTACAAACTTAAATTTTACGGACCAATTATGAAATTTATCCTTTATATTTAGCTTACTAAGCATACAAGTTTTTATTAATTTTGTCCGCATAAATTGTGGTGATTAAATTATAGAAAACAATTTTTAACTTATGGGTAAAAAAAAAAAAAAAACCCATGTTTTCATATTAAAATTACCGAATATGTTTACTTATTTTCTCTATTTAAGTTTTGTAGTTGATATTTATCATTAACGTCAAAATAACTTCATAATTAATTTCCCAACATAAAATATGCTCAATTACTTATTATTTAATTAATTTTCTCTTTAGAACAAATATTTTTTATTATTATTAATGGTAATTGCTTAATACAATTTTTCAGGTTTTGTTATTCATGTGTGCTTTTATTACATTTAATTTGCATGTAATTTGATAGGATATTGTAATGAATAAATACTGTGATAATACATTACAAGTAATTATAATTCCATCAGTTTAATTATTACTTGTTTTCTCTACTTACAGTTGTTAGCCAATAATTTATAACTGATTAACTGCTAAATACAAAAAACATGCTTACATTTGTTATAATATCAAGTAAAATAAAACTGTAAATTAATTACCAAATATAAAAATAATAATATTAATTATTTTCATTTCATCATTTAATCATGTTGATCTTTAGAAATCTTTCCTTTTTATTGATGATAAAATAGTCTTTATTCTCTGTAAGAACTTAAAAGATAATTTTAAAATAGAAATAGTATAATGAACATGATAGTTGAATATGATTATTAAAATAAATAAATTATATAAATAAAAAATCGGGTTATTTATAAATATTTAAGCTTTTAGATTATATATTAAAAAATATTTCATTTTGTGTGTTTATATTATTTTAATATTATCATTTACGTAAAATTAAATAAATATGTATTGTCAATTTAATCCCATTTTATTTAAGACTTTGTACTTTGACTGAGAAATGTTTCTGCAGCAACCACAAGTACATAATAGGCCATATGGATATTCAACTTAACCCCATTGGTACAGGTATTCAATACATGGTGCTATTTCACCTCTCCAGTGTTCAATGGCCTGTTCTTTTTCAATAGTGGAAAAGTAAAAAAAGGAATAGGTAAAAAGAAAAAAAGCTTTTATCACCTAAAATGTATCCCACATCGATTTCATACATTTTTTTCGCTCTCATTTGAAAAAAAATAATAATAAATGCAGTTAATGAAATTAACAATTAATTAACTAATTACAATAAATGAATTATGACATAAAATAAGTGAGTGTAAAAATTGAAAAGGAAAAAAAGTGATGAGAGATAATTTGTTTGGCCATCACAGATCCTTTTCTTCTTCATCTTCTAGAGACTGAGCACTGGGCACTCACACACACAGAGGTACCCCCACCCCCTCGTGCGCTCCTCCACTCTTCTATTAATACCCTTTCTCTATTTCTCTTTTTCTCTCTCTCTAACAATTCAAAACGGTTTGGTTCGGTTTATATCCAAACACTTTTTCTTTTCTCTGCTTCTTCTTTTGTTACAGCAATGGTTTCTCTGCCAACACTCTTCTTATTAACCGCCGCCATCGCCGCCGCGGTCTTCCTCCGCCGCGCGTTCAACCGCCGCAAGTTTAGGCTGCCGCCGGGGAGCTACGGCCTTCCGTTCATCGGCGAGACGCTGCAGCTGATATCCGCGTACAAGAGCGCCAATCCGGAGCCGTTCATGGACGAGCGCGTGAGGCGCTACGGGTCGATCTTCATGACGCACGTTTTTGGCGAGCCGACGGTGTTCTCGGCGGACCCGGAGCTGAACCGGTTCATTCTGCAGAACGAAGGGAAGCTGTTGGATTGCAGTTACCCTGGTTCCATATCGAACCTGCTCGGAAAACACTCTCTTCTGCTGATGAAAGGCACTCTGCACAAGAGAATGCACTCGCTCACCATGAGCTTCGCCAACTCCTCCATCATCAAGGATCACCTTCTCCACCACATCGACCGCCTCATCGGCCTCAACCTCGATACCTGGTCCGATCGTGTTACTCTCATGGACCAGGCAAAAAAGGTTAAATACTTACAACGAAACATGAGAATATAAAATAATTTAAGTTTTTTACATAAACCAACTTGCATATTTTAAGTTTTGTACAATTTTTTTGTCACTTGTGTATTTGTGTGGCCTTTTTAAAGCTGTTTTAGTGTTTTGTGGTTTCCTTGTGAGAATTGAAGTTTTATTCGATTTTTGAAATTAATTTTTTTTCAGTATATGAATTCTCGAGGTTTTGAATTTCTGTCGTGATCAGAGTTATGTTGCGTTTATTCTACAGTATGGATTAGTCCAAGGTTTTAAATATGGTTGTGGTCGCGGTTTCTTTGCATTTATTGATTTTGCAGAAAAGATGTGATCACAATAGTTGTAGTCGCGGATATTTCAGGAATATCGTGTTTGTGTAACGCTTTTTATGACTTTCTGGATTACGAAGGTGAAATTTTGAATTCTGATTAGAAAAAGTGTTTTTTATGGTGTTTTAACTTTCCCAAATCATTACCGGGCAATTGCATACGTATGTGCGTTGCTGAGTCGACTCAGCGATGGCTCGGGCGAGTTGGCTAGTTGACTCATCATCATAATGTATCATATGGGGGCTGTTAGTGAGAGAAAAAGTGGTGGACCAGTACTGGCTTTCTGCGCCTCAATTTCTCTGATTTTATTATCTAAATCTAGCTTTCTTTGGTTACTTGTTTAGTTGAAAGCTAATTAGCGACTTTTGTGTATGTGTCTAACCAGCACTGGAAAGTTTTAAAGCTTTCTCTCTCATGTCTCTGTTTGAGTATTTTTCTCCTTCTTCTTTTTGTTTTGTTTTATTTAATTTTGGTTTAATTGGAGAAAGTTGTTTCTAATTAATTAACAGGGGTGTGTTAGCATGTGATAGCGATGTGCGTGATGGAAATGGGGATGGTGACTCAGATTCCATGGTTCGGTACAATGTGTCCAATTTCCTTGCACATGAGCCTTTGCATCACACGTTAATTTAAACGAAAAGGGTTTTCTTCGCCTACAAAGGATAATAATCACACACTGCATATTAAACGTTTGGTCATCATCATGTAGGGTGAGCATGCACATGTATGAAGAAGTTTGTATGTATGATATAAGACATGTGGAAAAGGAGGGGGTTGTTGCCTTTTAGTAATTCCTTTTCAACTACTCATGTTTTTATTCCCCAAATTGCTAACGATGTTTGTGCAACGATGATTATGGATAATTGTTTTGACAACACTACTTTTGCAGATAACGTTTGAGCTAACAGTGAAGCAGTTGATGAGCTTTGACCCTGATGAATGGACTGAGAGTTTGAGGAAAGAGTATGTTCTTGTCATTGAAGGCTTCTTCACTCTCCCTTTACCTCTCTTCTCCACCACATACCGCAGAGCCATCAAGGTGCATGCACCTAAATTTTTGTTTTCAATACGTTTCATGTGTTAATAACAACAACAATAAAATTGTTTCGTTATAATTTATAAATTATGTGGCATGTGATTAGTGAATATGAATTGATTTTGCAGGCAAGAACAAAGGTGGCAGAGGCACTAACGTTGGTAGTGAGGCAGAGGAGAGAAGAGTATAATGAAGGGAAAGAGAAAAAGAGTGACATGCTAGGGGCACTGTTGGCCTCTGGTGACCACTTTTCCGACGAGCAAATAGTGGATTTTTTGCTGGCTTTACTCGTCGCCGGTTACGAGACCACCTCTACCATAATGACTCTTGCAGTCAAGTTCCTCACTGAGACTCCTCTGGCCCTGGCACAGCTCAAGGTACGTAACAAACCTAAGCAACCACTATAGTACTATACCTTATTTATTTATATGATCATGAGAATATTCGTTACTGTCTTTATATGTGACATCTTAAAGTTTGTTTACGTAGAACATCATTCACATAATTAGTGGTCTATCTCACAAAAACCTATCACCTAGTTATCTTATTTACTTTTCTTAATTTTTAAGAATTTTTGTCTTTATTATAATTCTGGAATTTTGAGGATATGATTTCATTTGGGCTTTCTGGACCGAATGGTTGAGGCTGCATGCAACCCCACCACCCTGTCTATGTCCATGACCACCACCACTCCACCGCCACCACACCGTGTGGTGTGCTTCCGTTGGAACCTCGTTTTCCTTATCTGATCCATTATACTCACTGTCTCCACCTCGACCCGGATTGACTTTTCATTATAATAAACGCCCATTCTAAACATTAATTATGGAAGGTCTTTTGGTTAAAAAATGGTTTAAGTTACTACCTCCACCAGATTATTGCCAATAACTATATTAATATTTTTTTCGAATAATTCCACCTTGTCATTAATACATTATTTTGAATAAAAAAATAATTCATTTGAGAACATATTAAGATGAAAAAAATGCTTAGTTGGAAGATTCAGTTATTTTGAAACATTTTTTTCTTTCTAAAATTGTTATTTTAGAGTAGAAGTAGTAAATGAGATTTTTTTTATTATAGTACCCCTCACATTTATATGATGGTTTTTAATACTTTCTATCACATTACATCGGTCTTAATTCTGGAAAACAATTATTTTTAATCTGTTGAATTTTAAAAATATATATTATTATACTATTACGTGTCTTGTAATTTTAAATAATTTAAACGTACATTTATGGTATTAGATGGAAGGACGAAAGGAAAAATAAGAAATTATATACACATTTTATTAAAAAAACCTTATTGTATTTTTTTTATTCTGCAAACTAGTCTTAAAATATAAAAATAAATAAAGGAGTAAAATTTTTTATTCATCATGACTTCTGACTTTATTATTACGATCATTAGGAAAACCAAATTTTGTTAAGTTTACAAAAAAAAATGGTTAATTCTAGTAATATAAATTCGGACAAGTATGACTATGAAGTGGTAATTAACGTGGGATTCGTTTTTTTGTTTTCCCTAGGACACTGCGAGACACAGGTAAAGATTTTATGTCTGGTTTTGTTGTTTTGTGCACGTTAAATTAATACTCAATTGAACTGAATTCAAACCCTGCAGTTAAAGCCTGGCTCCTAAAAATTTTCACCGTAGTTAATACGGTTGAAAACTTGAGACCAATCACGCTTTGTCATGACTGCAGACACAGAAGGGGGAGGAGGAATATGGGCAGGTTTTAGTGGTCAGATTGAAATGGTGATCTATCTACGGTCATTTCACCATGGACTCCATTTATTCATTTCACCAATCAATGATCCTTCCTCACCGCCCGTGTCCAAGTCTTTTGTCATTTTATGACATGATCCATATCATACTATACATCACATCGCAACAAAACCCCAACACAAGTGCTTTCAAATAATTGGATCATCTAAATATATTAAAAAGACTTTGATTCTTATATATGTAGAGAGATAATGTTTTATTAGAAAAGAAAAATGATTTAATAGGGTAAAAAATGATGGTGTGAAAACGTAGTAGAAAAGTAGACAAGAAAAAAAGTCATAGGAGACATTGGTGGAACCAAGAGGCAAAATTATTACATTCAAAGCTCACGCTTGGTATTGGTCTTTTTGACCTGATCACGGCTGTGTGGTGCGGAAAGACGGAAAGGCCCTTGCCGCCGTGCGTCTGCATCTGCATCATCTGCTGCACTCTGCAGAAAGTACTTTTTGTGTTTGCAGAACTTGTTTTGCCGCGGACTTATCTCCTTGGACCTCTCGGTCCCATCGCCATGTATGGGAAGTCGTGTGGCTCTAATTTCAATGACCATTTATGATCACACGATCGCAATTAAGTGAAAGGTGACACTGCATATTAGTCCCAAACCCCACGTGGTGGATGAGTATAACTTTGAATCCTTCAACTATTTGGAATAGCAGTAAATCTCTTTACATTTAATCTGGTGTCAGCATCTTAATCAGGATAAATTGATCCTTAATCTCAAATTAGTGTATGTTCATACTGTAGAACCATCTATAAACAACTCATAACCGTGATTTTTAATGTGGGTGTGTTAATAAGAGACTCACTTAACATATAACGGTGACTATAAATGACACTGGACAATTTTTTAGACTTTGATTGTGTTATTTACAGGAAGAGCATGACCAAATCAGAGCAAGGAGTGAGCCAGGGGCACCACTGCAATGGACGGATTACAAGTCAATGGTTTTTACCCAATGTGTAAGTATACAGTATACATATTTAACTCGATGCTCAGTGTTTAATGAAATTAACAGTAAATGTCGAGCAACAGCTACTATATATTTTGTCGGTGTTTTTAATCATGTTCTTTCCTTGTTTTTTAATCATTTTTGCTATACAGGTTGTGAATGAGACCTTGAGGGTGGCTAACATAATTGGTGGGATATTTAGAAGAGCAACGACAGACATCGACATAAAAGGTAACCACAACAAAAAGGTTGTGGAATTCGGCCTATGGAAAAATGCACATTGCAATTTAGTCAGAACAAAATTTGAATGCTTTACTTGTAATAGGTTACACTATTCCTAAGGGATGGAAGGTCTTTGCATCATTTCGTGCTGTACATCTGAATCCTGAATATTACAAAGATGCACGCACCTTCAATCCCTGGAGATGGCAGGTACTTCAGTCGTTATTACTAATCTAAGTTCAGTCTCAAATAAATTTTTATTCTTGTCACTTACCAATGATCAAAATTTATCAGAGTAACTCATCAGAATCAGTAAACCCTGGGAATGTTTATACACCTTTTGGGGGAGGGCCACGGTTGTGCCCTGGTTATGAGCTAGCCAGAGTTGTACTTTCTGTCTTCCTTCACCGCTTTGTCACCCGCTTTAGGTACAAACATTTTGTACTGTTATGCATGTTAATTATGGTGCATGTGTTGAAGAGTTTAATTAATCTATCGCTAATTTCAATTCATGGCAGTTGGGTTCCCGCTGAGGAAGATAAGCTGGTGTTTTTCCCAACAACTAGGACGCAGAAGAGGTATCCCATTCTTGTCAAGCCTAGAAGTGCAAACCATGTATAGCAACATGAAAACTAAGCATAACAGATAGAGAAGGCACAGAGGAAGCTGAGCGTAGATCAATTTAATAAGTTCTTGTTCATCATATATGAATAAATAATTAAATTATATTTCAGTTTAGCAATTCATATATGATTTTAGTTGGTTCTTCTTTCAGAAAAGTTTGCAATTTAGCACAATTCAACTTGATTTAAAAGGTATTTGTTGGATAAAATAAAGGCAACGGTAGTTCAATTCAACTTAATTTAATCATATCCTGTAGTGGTTTATCGATACAAAGGCATCCAAATAAAAAGAAAAATATTATGAGGATCACTCATCAATGCATGTAAGAGAACTCGAAAAGCATGGAACTATATTGATTTATATTATAATGACTGCAGTGTATGATTATTTTTTTCCTGTGTTAAGAGCAATCATAAATGTCACTTTTTGTAAAAAAAGAAATACTAAAGTAAGCTTACTCTTTTAATAAATATATTATTTTTTAAAACAATTTGAATGATTATTTTTAGAATAAACTTAAAGAAAGTGTTTACTGAAAATTATTCAAATCATAGAAAAATAGTATTTGAAATTTACAGGCAGTTTCCATTCTTTCAATTGCTTTCTAGCACAATGATACAACATTTTTGAAAGAGCGCTCTCATACTGGGCCGAACAAAAACGGCCTTGTCGTGCTAATCCATTGCCATGGACAAAACAAAAATCACAAGGGCATTTCTGACATTTAAAAAAAATATTTAGTGCAGGTCACAATTTCTACCGTGTAGGAAGCAACAGCCGAAAAAAATGTGTGAATGGCCTGCTATGTTTTATGAATGGCAGCGCTAATGGAAAGGTATTGGACCTGTACGTCTTTGAAGACTAATCCATTGAAAATGAACAATACGGCATCTTTAGATAAATTTATCCAAAACAAAAATATTTTTTAGAGTTAAAATTAAGTAAATATAATTAAAAAAGCAAATAAGTTTAAGAAATTTTAACAATTAGTTTATGCACCAACTTTTTAGTTTTAAAAAAATCCATTTAAACTTTTTTTAAAAACGATTAATTTATTCAGAAAGATAATGCAATATTTCCAATTTTCGATTACATCCGTTGATCTGATACATCTATTAGCCTCAACTTAAAAATTGAGATTAAGAATACTTATATATTTCTCCTTCCCTTAATTTTGTGAAACTTTCTTTTAAAATCAAAGCACTTCGAATGTAGTAATTTATCCTAACAAGTCTGTCTTGTAGACTTGATGTTGGAACATTTATAATTTACTCTATGCTAAACATTGAAAACTACTCTGCCTTATTTATTAAAATGGACTGTACAGTCACCTAGAATTGCCAGTGTGGTTTACTATTAGGGTTTTTTTCCGTTATTTTTTTAAGAAATTATTTTCGAAAGATTTTGAAGTTTTTCTTTTTCGGAAATTTCTTATTACTTAATTTCTAAAAACATGCTATCAGATGTTTCGGTTGGAGCAACGGGTTTATTTATCAGCAATTTCAGTTACAGTTAGACTGTAAAATAATATAACTAAACAAAGACTGTCTAGAAGAATAAAACTAAACCAAACACAGCAAAACAGAACTAAACTGCATTAAAAAAATTGAACTGGTTTAAAATATATGAAGCAAACTACTCCAGTTTAGATTTTAAAATTGAATTTTCATTAAATTAAACTGTTTAAACTTAATTGTACTTTGAGTAATTCAAATATATATATATATATATATATATATATATATATATATATATATAAACTATTCTAAAGTCAGATATATGTTTAAAGAAGTTCGACAATTTAGATTGTTCAACCAATTTTAATAATTCAGTTACACTCAATTTGTCCGAATTACGTAATTCAGTGTAGTTCTGTTTAATTCATACATTTTACTCACTCCTAATGATGACGATTTTGATTATGCATGATATTTAACTTGTTTTTTTTTTTTGGTTACATTCATATATAGCGAGAGATTGTTCGCTAAGGCATGCTATGGGCCCTTTGCAGCTCATACAGTAAACAAATTCAAGTACATGTTTTTTTGGACAACTCTAATTTCCATGAAGGCAACTGAAAAGCCGGTCTCTTGCATGTTCCATTCTACTCAATGGAAATACCATGGTTTCCTGGCATTTCTTCTCTGAAACTGACATATTGAAAAGGGCGTTCTTGTTACCTTCTTTTTCCTATTGATGTTGACATGAAGGTATTTTCCAGTGTAAATACGTTAACTTCACTCCCAAACTAGTAGAGTGCAAACAGCAGGATCATATTCAAATCTCACCATTCCGGATAAGAAAGCAAATACCATAGGACGGTTTTAGGGCAAAGGCAGGCTTGATTCTCTGCCGCTGCTTCTTTCTTTGTTTCTCAATGTAGACTCCAGCAGTTTAACTTTCTTTGAATTCTCAGTATTTACAAGTGAGAGTTTTTCAAGAGATGATTTGAGCATGGATATCTGATTGTCTCCAGCATGATTTTTCTTCCCAGCTGTTTTCTGTTGCTGATTAGCTTTCGCAGCTTGCAAGTGCCTTCTCAGCCTTGCACTTAGCGCATCAACAGAAGAATGCAAAGCATCCAACTCAACTTCCTTAAAGCGGTCTGGAAAAAAGGGGTGATTTAGTGCTTTTGAAAAAAATTCTCATTAGATAGAAATGACCATAGATGATTCAGAATGGGGAATGGTGTATCAGGCAAAGGAAAAGAGAGACAACTAGAGAGTAAACATTTCTAGATTCAGGCAGAGCTCTTGTGCAAAGCATACTATTATTGCAAACCATTAAAGTTTTATATGTATATACTTCTCTATAAAAACTTGTAAAAAAAGAAAATAAGAAAGTAAAATGAATAGAACATCTATAAACTAAAGTCAACTTACGCAATTAACTTGTATCTAAACTCTCATCTAACTCTTTTAGAAATTACAATACACAACTTGATTCTAATCTATGAGAAGAACTTCATTCATTTAATCTTTTTTTTTTATCTTCTAGAAGTATTAATAAAATATTTATCCGATTAGGATTTAAATATGAATCTTTAAGAAAAGGTATTCAAAATTTCATTAACAGATAAATAGTAAAAGTAAGGGATCGAACATCCATTACCAAGCTCTGATTTAAATTGCCGCTCTGCTCTGGACAGAGGGTTTTTGCGAGCACAAGGCAAGTTCCTTAATTGTTGCAAGCGCTCTTCCAGAGAATTGTGCATTTGAATAGCACGATCTAACCTTTTCTTTAATATAGCCTCTTTCCCCTCAACATTTAAAAGTTTCTGTTGTGCATCGCCTAAACGAGAATGTTGGTCATTGATGATTTTCTTCAACTGAGGTGCGTGATGCCTGAGCTCCAGGTACACCTATTATGACAAAACGAGATCGAAGAGATCCAACAATTATTATAAAAAATCATAGCTGATTTTAGAAATCCCATTTAGAGTACATAGCACATAGAATAAAGAACTAATGAATCAAATTTTAATGAACTGCGTCAATTCACATACTAACATACAATGTCTAATTTTTCTTCTCATGCAAATATATTGCAGAAGTAGTCATAAAAAACTTTTAAGTTCATTTGATAGAATTTATAGTCCATTATATTCAGCCTTCTTAGAAATATTAATGACTCTTGGCTCAATTATTACTATTTGGCCAAAATTTGAGAATACTACTGAATGAGCAAATATGATAAATACACGAGGTCAGAATATGGACTCGGATAAATCAGAATCAAGAATAAAAGGCTGGGACACTATGGTAGTCCTACCTTATGTCCATACTCCACATAAGTTTCATGAAACAGCTTGAAATACTGATGTAATGTTGATCGACCTTCAATTGAATCAGCTGAAACAGAACGCAAACTCGGAGAGGCATGGGGAACAAGTACCTCCTTGGGTCCACTAAGTAGTTCTTTGCTAATTATTGTTGGTATATCTCTCTCCTTTGATTCCCCATCTGATGAAATAGATTTCTTGTCCATATCAATACTTACTGGAAGCAAGAGGTTCCAACTTTTCATCTCAAGCACAACACACTCGTGAGAAAGTGTTATAGCTACAATCCATGAATATCCAAATGAATCTGATAGAGACACAAAGCCACAAAATGAGGGTTCTGAGGTGTATCCACTCTGGCAAGTATTTAACACAGGGTGCACAGACGGTGTTTTCATCGTATCATCCTTGCCATTTGACTGACTAGTAAATGGAAGAAAATGTAAAACTATTGAGTCAATCCCTCCATCATGAAGGGAATATATTCTTTCTGGCATAAGCATATCAATGAACAAAGAAATATTATAACCACTTTCTGCTCTTCGAGGCAGAGCCAAATCAACAATAGCCAGTCTCAGTAAAGGGGGTGGATTACCCAACCAGGCATTATGATCAACCTTCCCCAGACTACTGAAGGTAATTGACTCACAAATCATAGCAAGGCCAAGAATTTGGTCATAGGAATCAACACGAAGACGAGGTGGACTACCAACACACCAGACAGGTTGGATCTCATCAGCTAGAGCATCTATCTGCAATTGCCCACCACTCCAGGCAGTGACCAAAATAGAGTCTTTGCTGACTAAATTGTAGAGAAAACTAACAGCCCGACCTTCACATTCTGCACTACTACCAACTGAATCTTCATTTCCATCCTGACCTACTCTTCGCAGAGGTCCCTACATATTCAAAAACATACAAAAAATCATATTATGTAACACTGCAACTAATGGAACTATCTGTTTAGAGTATATGTATACCTGCAAAACAAGAGATGCATCAAATAAAGAATAGGCATGAGCTCTTAGCAAGGACAGGCTGTCTGCTTCAGTATCTTGGTTCTGTAACTCAGGAAATGCTGCTTCTAACCAGGAGATTGCCAACTTTGCATTACTCGCAGCAACAGAGTTGGCTGATATTATTCCAAATGTGTGAGCATCATTGTATATTTCTACCAAAGACTCGCATTTGAAGAGACTGTGGAGAAGCAGAGAAAACAGTCACGAATAAAAAAAAAAATCTGAGTAGGGTACAAACATTACACAGAAATAACTCTATCTACATGATATCAAGGTTTACTTAAGGTAAACAGCTTAAGTAAGCAGTTATTGAATAAGTTCTTCTACACGTTGTTTCTATGGTTGAAGAGGAACTAAGGTTAATTTTTTTCATATTCTCTCCCGAATATTTATACAGGTGCTTAAGTCATTGTAAATGCCTTTTGCAAACAAAACCATAATCCAGGAAGTAGTGGTGATATTTCTGCAGTAAGAGAAAGCCAGATAATAAGAGCAGTAAAATACCTTCCAAATGGAACAATTGGGCACAGTACATAGATAGCCCCATTACTGAACAAAATAAAAACCTGTTGAGTAGCACAATTAATAAAATGTTTAAAACCAATAAGTAAGGTCAGTAGATAATGTAAAGTGGACAAAAAAGAAAATTTAGGAACAGTTAAATAAAAATAACATCAGAACTTACACTAAACCTGTCCCACAAGTGGTCACCCCCAAAAGAAAAATCAACTGGGCACACTGATGAGGCATTTCTAGATCTACCAGGCTCAACAGGCTGTAAATAATATTCTTGCTCTGGTTGCAAAGGATCCACAGCCAGGTTGAAAAGTCTACAAAGACGATTTTGCAATTAGAGGGAAACATGACAACATAACTCACAGTTAAATAATGTCTTATCCAACCAAGAAAGCAAAGATATACACAAAATAAAACAAAAGCATAAATACGAAATGTTGGTGTTAAAACAAGTACACAACTATTATATGACTACGGAACATATTATGCACGTGAAAATAATTCAAAGGAAATGAAATTTAAAACTTAATGATATTATTTACCTATTAGATATAAGGGTGAAGTAGGACACAAACTTTAAAACTAATGGCTCGATGGAATTTTTTATTTTCTGGCGAAAATGGACCGGAGCCCATATAAGCTAGGCTTGTTATACTCTCGTACTAATGTAGATAATAACATTAGAAAGACCACCCAATTTGCCATGAAATTTTTACAATATCAAACTGATATATTTATTCTTTTATAGAATTGTAGCCTTTCATTTTCTAAATCTCAGCATTGCATTTGAAGCCATTCCAACAGCAATATCTTTCAAGTCCAGCATAAACCAAGATGACTCATTGAATAATCAAAGTCCATGCGTTATAAGTCAAACCATACTAAACAATATTGAATATCCTACATCATTATAAAAATAGCTTACCTGAAAACTGAGTCAGAAGAAAGAATTCCCAGATGAGTATCGCTGTAAGGGTGCCATAATACTTGCAACACCCTAATATCATTGCCACCAGTGGAATATGTCTGAGAACCAACAGTAATAGTCCTGCAACAAGATGTCAAGAAAAAAAGGGTTAAACAAATTCTATGAAGGTAACGAAAAGCTCATAACTCCAGCAACATAAAAAAATTGCACACACTGATCACAGTTTAGAGTATTGATACGCTGAGAAACCTGAATAGTGTATATACCTAATTGACGCTCTTCCATTCTCTCTATCTCCCTTTTCATCATATCATATCTACCTTTCTTTCCCTTCTATCTCTATCCCTCTCTGGGTATCTAGTTCAAGCAGAACATACGTGTCCCTCAATCATGTTTCCTATAATTTATAACCATAACCTCCTTGCTATGCAATGCAACTCAAGAATAAACTTGAAAATCCGATAAAAATAACTCGCAAACTATTTTAATAAAGAAAATAAATATTTCAGAAACAACTGAGATTATTCAGTAGCAGAGAAAAAAACATATTATAGTAGTAAATTCAACTTGGAATTGTACCTGCAAATCAAGTTCACATCCTTCTTAGATGCGCGTCCGTAGAGATACATAACAGAGAGCTTTTCGGAACCGAAAAGGAGTACTGCTGTTCCGTTCCTGTTGACGGAGATTTTGCGGACGTCGAAATCGAGCACGGCGTCCGCTTGCAACACCTGTTTCAAATTCAATAACGAATTACCATATCATTGGATTCCGTTTGTACGAAAATCTAAATGCCGAGAGAGAGAGACCTTCGAGGGAGAAGAGGCAAGGACGGAAGAGGGGTCGGGGTCGCCAAGTCGGAGAGTGAGGCGGTGGAGGAAGCGGTTGTTGGCGTCCCAGAAGTAGAGGCGCGAGGCTCCGTCCCAGGCCAAGAGATTCCGGTAAGCGGCAACGGTGGCGCCGCCATGTGCGGTGAAGAGAGGGTGCTTAGGAAGCGGGACCCACTCGACTTCGTCTTTGGGAGTTTGGGAGTGGCTTGGGCTGGGCTCCGAGCTCGGGTCCAACGTGATTCTCATCGTTGTTGCTGCTTTATGCTTCGTTCTTTCTTCCTTCGAGTTTCACTTTCACAGTTCGAACCCTTGCTGTTTTTCTTTCCGGCGCGGTGGTTCCTCGATGTGTAAGAACGACGTCGTACTCGCTCTTTGTTTTGAAAATTTTGAAACTTATTTTTTTTTTGCCCTCTTCTCTCAGTGGATTATGGATTGAAGAGGCCCAAAAGACCCGACCGACTCATTTGGAAGATTATTAGACGAATTCTTCCTAAATCCTAATAAGATTCTTCCTGCACCCTAATAAAAAAATTCATTCTGTAATTACTCTTATATGAAAATCGGATGACATCCCATCTGGTTGTCATTTAAAAAAAATTGACAACCGGATGACCTGCTCATCCGGTTGTTATTTTTGTTCAAATGACAACCGGATGGCCTGTTCATCCGGTTGTTAATTTTTTTTCAAATGACAATCGGATGGGGGTGTCATCCGGTTCTCATTTCTAAATCAAAATGATAACCGAATGAAATTCATTCCGTTCTCATAGTCCAAATCGAAAAATTAATCCGTTTTCGATTTTGATTATGATAACCGGATGAGTTTCATCCAGTTATCATTTTGATTTGGAAATGAGAACCGGATGACACCCCCATCCGGTTGTCATTTGAAAAAAAATTAACAACAGGATGAGCAGTCCATCCGGTTTTCATTTGAAAAAAATAACAACCGGATAGGGGTGCCATCCGGTTCTCATATAAGGATAATTGCGAAATAAATTTTTTTATTAAGGTGCAGAAAGAATCTTATTATGGTGTAGGAAGAACTTGTCAGATTATTATATATAGGGTATTGCATTTCGCACTCCCATGTTTTTAAACCTCCAATCTTGTGAGTGGGTGAAATGACAAATTTTTTTTAAAAAGATAAATTCTGAACTGTATATTTTAATAAATATTTATGAATTTAGATAATATATTTCAAAATATACAATCCAATAGTACATTTTACATTCCACAATTCGATATATATTCTAATATTATATTTTTGAATGTAAAATTCTAATACATTAGAATATATCAATACATTCCATAATATAATTTTTAGATCTAAGAAATGCATTTTGAAATGTGTCTTGGGAAAATATATTCCAAAATACGCAATTTATAATATATTATTGGATCCAAAAGTGTGTTTCAAAATATCCATTATAGATCAACATAAGTTTTTTTTAACAGGGCTCTACATTCCACATCCCATAAATTTAAACTACACGACCCAATAGTATGGTTTTTTGTTTTCATTTTTCAAGTGTCTAATGTAAATTCATAAAAAACAAGGTATATTCATGAAGATCGTTGACATTTTGTAATACATAATCAACTTAGACATGTGACAGAAGGTACTCCAATATGTGATGAAACTCACCGTGCATCGTAGTTGGTCCATGAGGTCACAAATGAATAAATTGTTTAAACCAGACATCCATGTGTTATACGGAATAGGCAATAGGAACATAGTTTTAGTTTTTAGACAAGTCTTTAATTCACCTAAGTTTTGTATTTTTAAATTTAACAATGATACCGTACAAAATTTCTTAACATTAATATATCGGATATATTATCATTATTTATTGTGTTTATTTTAAGTGAATATTGTTCATATTAAAAAAATCTTTGTATTAAATAAATTATTTATGTTTAAAATATATTTTATAATAAATTAATTATATTCAGAATTATTTCAAATAAAATTTCAAAATATTTAAAAAATTCAAAAAATGATATATTCTAAATTTTACAATCTGAAATACATTGTGTATTCCAAAATACATATTGTATACCGAATTATTATGAAATACATTTTTTTGTATTTTGATATATACGTTCCAAAATATATATTTTATATGGTAAAATAAAATAATAAGTTTTATTGAATGACTTATTATATATTATAAAATACATGTTTTGTATTGTGAACTGTATATTCTGAAATACATCTTTTATATTTTATATTGTATATTTTAAAATATTTCTTTTGTATTTTAAAATAAAATATTTTGTATTTTAAAATAAAATGATAAGTTTTATTGAATGATTTAGGTTCATTAGTAGTGGAAATAATAAGACTTTATCTGTAAGCTTTGTTTGTCTGAAGTATTTAGGTTGTTAATGTTTGATTTATTAATTGTTATATAGGATTATTGTTATTATTATTTTCATTATACATAAACAGGGATTAGGTTGGAGATTATCTAACCAATAGATTGGATTTAATAATTTTTATATACAATTTTTTAATGATAAAAATATTTTAAAAAGAATATTGTGAGATTCAGATTCTAAAACATCTAATTCTGAGTTCCATTTCAAAATTATACACAAGAAAATAAAATAAGAGAGTTGTAACTTTAACGTATGACAATATTCCAATAAATAAGTCTCTCACTTACCGAATAATATATAATACATTGCTAAAACTCCACTTTTATTTTATACGTGTGAATGGAATCTTTCTTACAAACTTTATTCCTCTTTCCTCTCCTCAATAAACAAAAATATTGAAAAGATTAACCCGAGAGAAATATATTTAAACTCAAGTGACACAAGTATTATATACAAATGTTTACTAAACGAGTTGAAAAGCCATTTTCGCACTCCTTAATAATTGGAGTTGGGTTTTTTCGTATAAAGTTTATTTCTTCGTATAAAAACTGTTTAGATATTTTTAACATAAACTTTTAAGATGATCCAAATAGTAAAAATGGTATCCCTTCATATTATAGACAAGTCAAAAATGTATAGTACATTATCTTCACTTTATAAAGTTTTCTTACATTTTTTAAGTGATGTACGGATAAGATCATCCAAAATTATAAGTCATGCTTAAATATATAAATTAAAATTTTAAGTATTTCATATTTTATTTTTAAAATTTCATAATTTTTTATGTGATGGGATTATAAATGAAAGTATTATTTTTTTATGAAAAAAACTTTAAAGAGATTTAACATCAATGAATTATGAAGAAACTCATTAGAAATCATGACACAATCTATAATTTTAAATTTTAAGATAATATATTATATGTCTCTTTCTTATTATTCTAATCTACACTTAAATTCATAATAATCTCTTTCTCAAATGCGAGATTGTTCGTGTTAATATTCATCTACCACTTGTTAGATCTTTGAGATAAAACAATGAAAAGGTTCAACTTTAATGAGTTATGAGCAAACTCATATAAAAGATCAAGACACCACTTCTAATACAATAGGCTTGTGATTATTTCTCTTTCTTTATTGTTCTTGTAGTAATTCTTACCTAATATGAGACTTTTAATTTATGCTTAAATTCATAATACATAATCGTTGTATTTGAAGGTTGAAATAGGGTAAGACATCAATAAAAATGATATTTGAAATTTTTTAGAATTAATACATAATGTTGTTGTTCTACACATTTGGCAATGCTCAAGTAATAAACACTCACTATTTGCACAAAGCAATAATGCTCCTTATCCAACTTATAGAATGTTGAAGCAATTCTCTCTCTAAAGCCCTCCTAGCTTTTTAGTGGCAAAATGATCAATCAAGGGATGATGAATTATATTTTTTTGTGACTTGTTCTCCAAGTCATATTGTTCAAGCAACATATTAGACGCTTAAGATAAAGAGAGTCCATATTGATTCTCCTTTCTCTAAAGTTAGTTATCCACACAATAAAGGAATGCTAGAGTGAGAAAAATATCAAGTTAATTTTAAATAAAATTAGATATCTTAAGCAAAATAGATAACAGTCACTCAACCATAATCTTACAGTTTAAGTGACGAAGTTTCTATTTAGCAATTATAATTTAAGTATCATAAATTTTTGTTGTTATTTTAGTCGCTACACAAATTAATATTACTATCAAAATATTTTATTACTATTTTTATTAGAGATGTTAATCATTCGCTATTTTTATCATGACCAAATTATTTTTGTAATTAAAATCTGTCATGACTTTTTTATATTGTATTAAAATCAAATTTATAGTAGAATAATTTGATGACCAATTATAACCATAATCCAAACATTTAATAACTTGCCTCCAATATTAAGTAAACCAATTATTACTTTTGTCACAAAATTAATCTAGTTTTGCTATTTTTACAATATTTTGATAATAATGACTTTCTCTCTCTTAATTTACATACATACAATATTTTCCTAAAAAATGTAAACGACAAGATTTCTTATTATTGAGAACCAAATAACAAGTTAGGTAGAACAATGATAGTCAATATTTTTTTCAAGTTGCCAAATAGAAAAAATAAAAAGTAAGTTTTCAAGATTAATATGTTTAACTTAATGTAGTTGAAAACTATATTACTGATTAATAGTTTTATATACAATGTAAATTAAAAGTAACATAAAATCAAAGAATAACTCGCTATGATAATTAAGCAAGTTAAGTTTGACAATGTTTATTCGATGTAAATTCCTCGATAATTAATTTTATACTATAAACGTTACCGATGCCATTCACAACGTGAAGAAATTAATGATTTATTTTATTTCTAGATGGGGTTGAAATAGAACAAAAACATGGCAACATAAAAACTCATACTTCGGGGAGTGTTATGACTTACGAGTAAGATGATAATTTTATTTCTACAGAAGACTATAATGTTTCACTTTTTTTTTTTTTTTTTTTTAAAAAATTTAATAAAATTTAAGTT
>Ga0209489_101681_pt1 | contig 45534 bp, 26 predicted proteins | sample SiratrowhiteBW_FD_187527 | JGI IMG/M metagenome (GOLD analysis project Ga0209489, IMG submission 187527) | Root nodule microbial communities of legume samples collected from California, USA - Siratro white BW (SPAdes) (version 2) | ecosystem: Host-associated > Plants > Roots > Nodule | place... | reverse complement strand
CTCCCTTACCTGAATTGCAGTTGAAATTCTCTATAACAATCCCAATAGCCTATGGTCCTCAGGAACTCGAATCTGCATTAAAGGACCTCTAATCAACGATCAGACTAACAGACTATGAAGCTGAGCTCACAGAGCCACCGTCTGATAGCTCAGAGGCCACATGCAAGCTCAGTAAACAGAGGAAAGCGAAAACCTAAAACTGACACTAAGAGAAGGGACAGAAAACGAACTTACTCTATTGGAGATTCTGATCGGATAGACTTGTTCTGTTCTCTGCCACAAGTCTAATGGTGGGCTCCGCTCGAGAAACTGATGGAAGACAGACGCCAAGTCTTAGAGAGAAGTCCGAGAAGAGGTAGGTCAGAGGTTTTAGAGATATGGTGGCTCAAGTGGGAATGAGACTTGATTACTAACTTTTCCTATAAATACGTGTTTTCAGTTTAATAATATAATAATCAAATATTCATTCCACTTTTACCACTTCTACTCAGATGATAGATTTTCTAGGTTGTTACAGTGCAGGCTTTTATTTCGTGAACCTATTTTTAACCTGAATCCCATAATTTTCAAAAATGACTATTTTTTTTAAATAATTTTTGAATTATCTATTTTGAAATTTTTTTAGAACATATTTTTTAGAATTTAAAATGTAGTTTAGAACGTTTATTAGAATAAGATAATATTTTTGTAACAAGATATCCAGAATAAGATTTCTTAAACATATGAAATAATTCTCACACAAGATTTTGAAAACAAGTTTTCTATATTAATTTTTCGATCAGAGAGTTCTATGAGAGTGAGAAAGACTTTAAATATTCCTGTAATGTTTTTTTTTTTTTTCATTAATTATAATATTTTTGTTTTTTTATATTGTTGTTTATCTTCATTATTTACTTTTGACTTTTACATGTATTATTTTATTTTTATCTTAAAATAGGAATTAGAAAAAATTTAAATTTTAATTCATGTTATTAAATTTTTATTTTAAAAGTATTTCTATATAAGATTTCAACGTTAAAAATCAAAATGATTTTAAAAAAAATATTGTGACTAAATAAAATAGAAATAATAATAATTACAATAAATAAAATAATAATAGTAAACATTGTATTTAATGTAATATAATTTAAAAAAAATAAAATAAAATAAAAATAATAGAAAAAGAAAGAAGATAAAAATAAGATTATTTATTAAATAAAAAGAAAGAGATAGGAGAAAAAAGAGAAAAAAAAAAGAGAAAGAAAGAAAAGAGAAAAAATAAAAAAAGAGCAAATAAACATCTTATAATAAAATATTATTTTTCTGTAGAGGTGATAATGCAACAATAATTATAATAGTATGCGGTGAGGAAAAAGTGAATAGGACAATTTGATTACTTAACTTAATTATAATGGTGCAAGTTAAAGTTGTGGGTGTAGTAAGTAAAAGTCGACGGTGCTGTGTGTCAATAAACTTAAACTACCAAACAATCCAAAACTAATTAGGTGCAAAAATGACTTCTTCGAAAATAATTTTTGAAATTAAAAGTAGCTTTCGGATTTTATATTCTAGAAAAAATTTTGAGGGTGTAAAAATGTTTTTTGAAATTGATATTACAGAATGAATTTTGAGCAGTGTAAAATCAATTCTAAAATACTGTTTTTGAAAGTTTAATTTAAATTTCAGAATTTAATTTTCAGAAACATGTTTCGGAAAAATTATTCTAGAATATAACTAAAAAAAAAAAAAATCGAAGATATTTCCTTTCTCCTACGGGTGCAGGAAGCAAATGAGGGGTTCACTGAAGCAATTGCCAACAAATATCATTCCGTCAGTGACAAAACTATTCTTATCGTGAAGAGGATCAACGGAAAACCTAGATAAATTTTAATATCACTTTTTTTAGTAAATCAATTTATCCAGTACTAATTTAGCTTAATTTAATTTTGTTTGAATAACCGTATGTTTTGTGTGTTCACGTCACCAATTATATGTATACTAAGAAGTTGTCAATATTTTAAATAATATTTTAAATTTGAATCTATGAATAAAAGTAGAAGAATAAAAAATAAATAAAAACTTACTGGTTAAATACAAATAGGATATGGTTTATTAATACATACTTTTCTATTTTATTTCTCTTTTATTTTATCTATTTTCCTATATATCTCATTATTGTTTTATTTATATTCTACCATACTTTAATTTTTATATTTCATTTCCATCCACCTTTATCCATCATAATTTTTTCTCACTTTTATAGCAAACCAACCTCTAGGTGTTATGATCATAGGCAGCCAAACATAAATGCCCTAATTATTTAAGTGGATGTATTTCAAAGTTACGCACTCAATTAGCTGTTTTGAAGAAATTGAGACTTATTGACATTGATTTCTTTTTCACCATAAGATCACTGGATCAGACAACTCATACATTGTTATGTAAAATTATTTTTTAATTTAATATCAACTTATACATAAACTAATTTATAAAGATAATTTTGTATTAGATTTTTCAAAATCAACATTTGTATTTATATAAATTAGTTTTAACTTTTGAAAAAAAAATGAATTTGTTTCTCTTAAAATTATTCATTGAAAGACTATTTTAAACGTACACCAAGATCATGCCGAACAATAGTTGAGTAATTAGATTAGAAAAATATTAAAAAAAAAATCATACAGAGATGATCACAAAAGAAAGAATTGAGAGTTATCTAGTTATCTTATATTAATGATATCATATATAAAAATGATGAGAACATTTATATAAATTATTTTTTGTATAAACTAATTTTAATTTGTAAAGAAGTATTTCATTTTTAATAAATTTTCATGAAATTTTTGTTAAATATATTTAAAAAAATATATATTTGGCCAAATTTTTAAGGGAAAAGTAAATGAAAACTTGAAGTTTTCATAAACTTATTTATTAATATTTCATTATGTAATTTATCTATTTTTTTAATAATTCTAATTTATAAAAAGCTAATTTCATTTTTTTTTATTTTTTCTTGTAAGAAATTCTAAGATTGAATTTGAAAATATAATAATTTATTAATTTAAAATTATTCTCACGTTACTAAAAATAATTTATTTACTTTTAAAACCAAACACAGTTTTTTTTTTTTCAGAGTACGGACTTCAGTTCACTGAAATAATTCATCAAATGTGCTAATAATTTTTCAAAAATTTATTTTCTTAAACCTTTTAAATTATTCATTAAAGTACTACTTAACTCTATCCTTTTAGATACAGTTTTTAATTTGAGTCTGGTTAATAAAACAAATTCATAAAAATGTCAGTAAAGATAAATTGTATCGTATTAATGTATTTATTTATGTTATTTTCAAAGAGAAAATATAATTAGTGTTTTATGACAACTTTTGGGAAAAATAAAAATAAAAATATTTATTATATTAAAAGCGCAAATTATTTAAGGATTATTTTTCAAAATAATCCTAGACTTTCAATAAAGTATATTTATTTTTGATTACTCGATTATTCCCTTAAGGCAAAGTTTCAATTTGGTCCCTATAGTTTGTAATTTTGGATTTTATTTATTTATTTTGGTCAATATATATTCGAATTTCCATAGTCTAATATTTAATTCTTCATATTTTTCTTTTTTACATTTTAATTAGCAAAATTATTTCTTGAATAAGTTAAATGAATATATTAGGTTTATGTTTTAATTTGAAAAAAAAATAAAACACATGCATAAATTGCGAATTTGATATATATATATATATATATATATATATATATATATATATATATATAATCAAAAGACTAAAATCTTCTAAAAAAATAAAGAGACCAAAATCAAAAATTAAAAATAAAAGGAATCAAAATTACAATTTAACCAAAATTATAATTATTCACTCTGCTTTCGGCCTTGCCCTTATTCATACGGTATGCTGCAGCATTTCTACCTAAAAGCATTCAATTCTTAATTAAGAACAGTTGTAATTCAAACTAAAAGAATATACACTTAATTAATGTCGAGAAAGCAATTGAAAAAAAGTCTTGAGTGGTTAATTATGAATCAATGACTTTATTTATAATTAACCAAGTATTAATAGTCAATAACATCTCGTGAATTCTAAGGCTAACTTCTCCCATTTGATTTAGCATAATGGCCAAATGGATTTTCTTCTCCATCATCATCTTGGTTGTGTTTTTTGCAAGCTCTCTCTTATTGGAGATTGATTTTGTAAGTATTTGTTATCCTTTACTCTTCTTATTGATCATCATTATATATATTGTGTCCTAATTAAAACAAACCTTGTATGTTGAGTATTTTTCTCTCCTTCCCATATTCATATTTTACGAATTTCTCTTAATTGGTTTGGTTTTTTCCCTTCACTCAAAAAGCAAGTTCTCAAATAATATTTGAGTCATATTGTTTTTTCTTTGTTTATATATGAAACACTTCTTTTTGTCTAAGAGAAAAATATGATTTTTTTCATAAATTAAAATTATTTTATGTAGAATTTTAAAAATGAAAATTTAGAGAAATTATATGACTTTTTTTTTTTTTATAAACTAACTTTAAAAAGTTGATTTTGATTTTTTTTCTTTTCCTTTCACTTTCTAAAAATGTGTGAAAATATATTCATTATTGATGATATATATGCATATATTGTGTTTTTCAGTCAAGAATAACAAGAAACACCACTGTTCTCAAGACAATCATAATATTAAATAAACAACAACTCCAATTTCCACTTAACTGTAATGATACAAACTCATCAGCAACATGCTCATCATACTACCCAACAAAATACGGGTTTGATGGTGATTCATCAACCACATCATGTCCAAATTACTTTAGATGGATCCATGAAGATCTAAAGCCTTGGGAGAGCACAGGAATTACAAGGGATATGGTAGAAAGAGGCAGAAATGTTTCACATTTTAGACTTGTAATTGTAAATGGAAAAGCTTATGTACAAAAACTTGACAAAGTGTATCAAACAAGGGATGTGTTCACAATATGGGGAATTTTGCAACTTCTTAGATTGTACCCTGGAAAGATACCAGATTTGGATCTAATGTTTCAGTGTGGAGACAAGACTGTTGTGTTGAAAAAAGATTTTCAAAGACCACAAGCTATGTCACCTCCCCCTGTGTTCCATTACTGCGGAGATGAGATTTCACATGATATTGTCTTCCCTGATTGGTCCTTCTGGGGTTGGTAAAATTTCTATTCCCTTTGGCCATCTTTGATTCATATTTTGTATAGAGACTAAAAGACATTTTGTCTCTTCTAATATTCTCACACACTTTCATCTCATTCCTTCTATTACGTCATATCTCTAAAATTTCTTTTTGAAGATACAACATGATTTCATATACTTTTGTTTTTATTATTAGGCCTGAGATCAACATAGGACCATGGGAATCAACATTACACAATATATTAGAAGGTAACAAGAAGATCAAATGGACAAATAGGATACCTTATGCATTTTGGAAGGGTAACCCAGCAATGGGTGATATTAGGAGGGAACTCTTCAAGTGCAACCCGACAAAAGAACATGATTGGAATGCAAGAATAGAAAGCATAGTAAATATATAATATTAACTTGATTCTTGTTTTAGATTAATATTTCCTTGTATATTTCAAAATTTAACATTTTTTTCCTTTTCAGGAATGGAACAAGGAGAAAGAAAGTAATTATGAGAATGCAAAACTAGAAAATCAATGTATCCATAGGTATATATTTTCATGAACATTGTCTTTTCTTTTGAATCTATTGATACATGTGGTACTACTAATTAAATATTGAAATTTTTGTGATGAAAGATATAAGATCTATATAGAAGGAGCTGCATGGTCCGTGAGTCAAAAATATATAATGTTGTGTGACTCAATAACCTTATTGGTAGATCCTACATATTATGAATTCTTTACAAGAAATATGGTACCTTTGCAACATTATTGGCCTATCAGCCCCAGAAACATATGTGAAGACATTAAGTATGCTGTGGATTGGGGAAATTCTCACTATCAAAATGTAATCAACTTCTTCCTCTATTTTCCACTAAATGATTTCTATAGTCATACAAATTGATGTTGATATTAAAACCATACTAGTTGTACAATGAAACACACTCACTTTCTAATTTCATTACACATGGCACATATGACTCTAATTTCTAAAATATCCACTTAAAATTTTAACAATAACATAGATTGAGTTTATGTAGTATTACTATACTAATAATTTAAAATAAGTTTTAAATTTTAAATATTGCAGGTACAAGTGCTAGGCAATGGAGGGACTAGCTACGTATTAGAAAACTTAAAGATGAAGTATGTGTATGATTACATGTTTCATCTATTAAATGCGTATGCAAAGCTCTTGAAATTCAAACCAACCATTCCAGAAGGAGCTGTTGAGGTTTGTTCTGAAAGTATGGCATGTCCTGTGCAAGGTTTACAAAAAAGTTTTATGGTAGAATCCATGGTGAATTCACCAAGTGATACACCTCCATGTGCAATGCCTTCTCCTTATACACCCGAAATTCTCAAAAAGATTCTACATGAAAAGGAAAATGTAATCCAACAAGTGAAGACAAAGGGAGTCAATAGCTTGTTAGTGTAACAAATTCAACTTAACCAAAATGAGATTAATTATTTTGATTAAATAATTACTTTTATTGTTAATTTGTTTAAAGCCTTTAGTTGTATATTGTAAATTCAGAATATTACATAAATATAAAGTGTAATATTCTCGTTCGACACGACTTAATTTAGTCTAACTAATAAAAAAAGAATCAAGAATATACCATTATCTTTTTCGAAATTTATAAAACAAATGAACCGTTATGGATCTCTTAAATATTAATATATGTCATTTTAATATTAAAATAACTGATGGAATTTTTCTTGAGAATATATTTTATTGGTCATTTTAGTTTACGTATTAACATTAATTTTATTTATGTATCACATTAAATATTAAATATGTTAAGGTAGTTGCATATTAAAAAAATATATTACATTAAATTAGAGTAGTTTATACTTAGTCAATCTATTTTTTTCCCACCTATTACAGGTTAGATGGTTGGCCAAGTATCTTATTAAAATAAGATGAAATAAACTATATTAATTAACAAAACATTAATAATTATTACTTTACAATTTGTCATAAATAAATAAAAAAAATATCATAAAAGATATTAAAATAAATCTAAATTCATATTTATAATACAAGTGACATTGATGAGATTTGTGAATAAAAATATTTAGTTTCTGAACAAATGTTGGTGTTATTACATGTTGCAACTAATCTGCTTATAACCATGCTCGTATGCAAAACGTAATTGGGCTAGAATGGATCCCAGTGCAGACATTTACTTCCTGCACCTACCTTTTTTAGTTGTACCCCACAAGTTTTAAAATAATTATTTTAACCTTTTTTTAAAGTGACTTCCAGGATATTTGTTTTGAAATTTTTTCTGAGACATATTTTCTAGAATTTATAAAATAATTTTTGAATCACATCTTTTTTTAAAAATAATATTTTTGGAACAAAATTTCTGAAATAAAACTTTTGAGGCACATAAAATACATTTTAGAACAAGCTTTATGCAATATAATTTTTATAACAAATTTTGAAGTGTATATAATATCTTTCAAAATACATTTTTCGAATTGAATTTTCTAGAATAATATTTTCAGAATTTTTTTTCTCTTCTTCTAACTGTATCATTTTCCTTATCTTCTTCTGCAAAAATGATTGTACAGAAGTAATGGGGTACAGTGAGGTAGAAGTAGATTGGACAATTTGGTTATTTCACCCAATTGTGGGGGTGCAGAAAGTAAAAGCCCAAAGTGAAATGTATCGATGGACTCAAAACCTTCGACGTGATCCAAAACCAATTATCATCCAATCAAAGTGACAAGTTTAATATAACGAAAGTGGCTTTGTTAATTATAGCATTTAATAAAACTATCAGCATCTGAATAAACTTTATGGTTGCATTATATTAATCATTCCATATAAATAATGATGGAGTCAAGATGCGTAATGTTAGTTAGATTATACAAAATGAGTTTAAAACGTATTAGAAAAGCAAACATTTTCTTATCTCATGCACCTACGTGTGCGATCGATAAGCATGTTTTAAAATTTGCTGAATTTTTTATTCACATAACATTATTCTGTAGGGACACATGGACCTTATAAAACAATTATCTTCTTTGTTTGGTCATGTTCGCATTATCCACTAATGCGAAATGTTTGTCTTTTTCTTTTAATGGAAGAAAAACGGTTTAAGTTATCTAAATTCTTTAAATTATTTACCAATGAATGTATTACTTTAGAATATCTTCTGTTATTTAGTTCAAACAAGTAATTCCATTTTGCAAAAGCTAAATTAAAACAATAATTTAATTCAGTCACTTTTAAAATAATTCAAGTTTTTATGTAAATCAATTTATCCAGTACTATAGTTTAGCTTAATTTTTTTTTTTAATAACCGTATTTTTTTGTGTTAACGTCACCAATTATATGTATACTAAGAAGTTGTCAATTTCAGTCGTACTAAACTATGTCTTTAAAGAATATTTTAAATTTGAATTCTTATAAATAAAAGTAGGTGAAGATTAAAAGAGGAAATTCCTACTAAACGTGGTTATTCAAGTTTTTCTATGGAAATTAGGTATTATCTATCATGCAACTATTTTTATTTTTTTTCTAAATTTGCGTAAGTCTCCATAAACGTATGGTTTGTTGATGTATAAGTTATCTAACTCAATTCACACGAAAGTTCATATGAAAAAAGTTTATGTACTTTGAATTCCATGACGTGTTTCACTGTAAGCATGCAATTCTTAATATGGTAAAAAAACTCTGCATGGTTCTAAAATTATCTTTATTTCGAATACTATTTAGAATATTAATTTAAGTTGCTTAAGTGAAAATTCTCATAAAGATATCAATGATAAAAATCCTAATATTCAGATTTTATTAATTCTATATGTAATGAAAGATCATATCGAGTTTGTAGTTTCTTTCTATGATATACTTTTCTATAACATATTATTCCAAACCAAATAAATGAAAGAAAGGTAGAAAAATTCTAATTTTATATTTTCTTAGAAGATTTTGGTTTAAAGGCCAAAAAAGATAAATGTGGCTTTATAACCTTATTATAGCACCGGATTATTCTCTTGAAAATGAAAAGAAGCAAGAAGGGACCATGTTTTTCCAATTGAAAGCAAAATCTGATATGATAATATAAGAAAAATAATGATAAAAGTAGCATTTTTTTTTTCTTATTGAGTCTGAGTGGATAAGATATCAACGTGCAGAAGAATAAACTTATTCAAGTAGAACAAAATGTAATAATATGCATTTTCTTTTTACTTTGAAATGATGGTAATTCAGAAAAACAAGTAATTTAAGATACATATTTTCAAAGGATGTAATTATTTTTTTTATCGTTTTTGAAGATAAATTTGTTATTTGTCCCATTTTCTTTCAAGATTGTAATGATTATTTGGCTTAGTTTGCACAATTAGAATAAAATTGGACTCTCTAGTATAAATTATGGATTAATGAAAAATCGATAGATAATTTACAGTAATAAGTTATAACTTTATAAAAAAATAAGAAACTTCAATAAATAATGAGAGAGAAACGCAATCGAAAATACAAGTAGGCATTAAAAATATTTACCTAAAAAATATTAATTTTCATATTCAATGAGATTAAAAAACTTGACAATTATTAATGGTCAGAATAGTGAAATTAATATAATTAATTAATTGACTATCGGTATTCCTTGAATAAGTGACTGTTCATAATTTTTCTACTGGATTTCGATGTAAAAAATTAACTGACGTGTCTAATCTTTATTAAAGAATCTATATATTATATTTTCTCTTTTCCATTATATTTGTAATTAACAAAATCTTAAATTTGAAATTTTATTAAAATGCTAATACACTTTGACTATATATTTGACATGCTTGGAAAGAATTATTGTTTTCAAGACATCACAGACAATTATTATCGAAGACATTAACATATTAATTTTTAAAATGGTAGATATTACAAATAAAACAAAACTATGAATTTATTGGAAAAAAGAAATTTATGAAAAAGAAAATTAAGAATTCATTTGAAGAAGAAAAAAGAGTAGTACAGTTACATAAACTTGTGACAGAGAAAGTAAGAGAGAGACTTTGCATTTGCATCCATTGATGAGTGGTGAGTGGAAGGTGGGGCCAAAGCTAAACTCACCCAACCCAACAGCACTGTATCAAAACCGTGTTTTGAGTTCATAGAGAGCACCCCACGGCACATTTCACAACAACACTCCTATATAACTACTGAACAATCCGAAAACCGACATTCTACAACGTCAATTTATGTGTGCCACTTGAGACTTGACCCTTCTCTCTCTTAACCTTCTCAGAAACCCCATTTTCCTTTCCTTTATTGTTTCTTCTCTCTTTCATATAACTCCACACCTCAATCTCACTTGCTCTTGTGTTTTTTCTGTTCTGGGTCTTGCAGGGAAGTCTCACAGCTCAAAATTTCAGGTGCGTTTCTTCCTCTTCTTCTCTGTCATGGGTTTGTTTTGTTTTTGGTTTTATTTTTATGTGTTTGTTTTTCTGTAGGTATATGTGGAATGTTTTGATCGTTTTTGTTGGATTTTGTAGGAAACGGTTTTATTTTTAAAAGTTTTTTTTTCGGGGTTTTATTATTTCTAAATTTCACTGCTGTGGCCTCAAAAGCTTTATCTTTTGGGGGTTGAAATCTGGTATTGGGATTTTGGCCAGCCTGTAGCAGAAAATTAGTGTCCTTTGTGCTTTTTTCTTACATGAAAAAATTTATTTTAATTGAAAATTTGGGTAAGGTTCCTCAAAAGATAAACTTTTCATCTGTGTCAAAAAATTGTTTTTTTCACCCTTAATTTTGTAAATATTGGATAAATGGTTAGGTTTTATGGTTGTTTTTCTGCTGAAAGCCTGCACATATTTTGGTAATAAGAACTGAGTATACATAAAACTCGGGGTTTCATGATTCACAGATCAATGATTTTTGTTTTTCTTTTTCGTTTGGGATTTTCATGTTCTTCAGAGTATCTGAAGGTTCTTGTCATAGGATCTCATGTACTGTGGTACAAGGAGTTATACCTTTTTTCCCTGTACTATGATGTTGTTGTATTCTATTCTTTTTGCAGTTTTGGAAATACTTTTTTATTTTTTATACTTGGAAGTTGGAATAAAAAGAATTTAAGGCTCCTTTTTTGATTATAGTCTTACTTCTTTACCACGGAGAAGACTATTGTGGATGTGGTGGTTGAAACTCATAAAATTTTTCTCTTTCTTGCTTGAGTTTAAAGAATAACTTGTCTTTTATAATGATTTGATATCCATCTTTTTTGTATTTCTTTTAATTTTTTTGAAGGATTTTATTTTAGTTTTCATTCTTTTCATTTCAGTAGGGTGAATCGTGTCATACCTTGTCTTATTTATCACAAGAATCAACTGAATAATAATTTATAGCCCCATGCTTAAAAACATAAAATAATAAATCCTGTTGCTTTCCTTTACACACGCACACACAAAAAAGTATATGTATTTAGAAGTATTTCATTTATATTTGACATCCTTGGTCAAATTTTATTATTAAAATATAAAATGCCATATAATACTAGTTTGAAGTTTTCTTGCCTTTTTCTTTTTTTGATAATTCAATCAAAGAGAATACTTTTGTTTAAGTAGTGTTTATTTCTTGGGAATTTCCACATTATATTGACTTTGAATATTATGATATTAACTCAAAGGTTTTCAAGTAAGGTTGAGCTTGGTCAATGTGGTAATGTTGTAGTCAGTTTGGTCTACACTCTACAAATGGTGTCTTGCTTTCTTTGTTAGGACTTAGGGAAAATTTGTCTGCCAACAGAGTAAGATTTTGAAGCTTAGATGTATCATAAAATTGCTATATGAATTTCTTTATCTATTGACAATGATAATACAGAACTGTTTATACTCCAGTTGACTTAGATCACATAAGGATATTGAAATCTATATCTGATACTATAATAAGCATGAACCTGGTTTGTTCCTTTCTTTTCAGGCACTTTTCCTGGAATCTAATTAGTTATTGACAATGAGCAATCTGAAGCTAGGTGTGGAAGTTGTGGGGGCTCATGACCTTATGCCCAAAGATGGGCAGGGCTCATGTAGTACTTATGTGGAACTTCAATTTGATGGTCAGAAATTTCGGACTTCAACTAAAGAGAAAGATCTGAGTCCTGTTTGGAATGAGAAATTTTATTTCAATGTTACCGATCCTAACAGATTGCAGAATCTCACTCTTGATGCCTGTGTCTATCACTATAGCAAGAGCAATAATTCCAAAGTCTTCCTTGGTAAGGTCCACCTCACTGGACCCTCATTTGTCCCATATTCTGATGCTGTTGTTCTTCACTACCCTCTGGAAAAGAAAAATGTGTTTTCCCGCATAAAAGGGGAGCTTGGTTTGAAGGTATTTGTCACTGATGACCCTTCAATAAAATCCTCACACCCTCTTCCTGATGTGGAACCTTCTGTGGACACAGTGCAACGCTCAGCTCCAGATCAATCACCTGTTTCATTCACAAACTCAATCCTGAATATTTTTTCACGTAAGAAAAATGACACAAAGCACACATTTCACAGCCTTCCGAATTCGAATGAAGAAAAGCAGCATAAATCTTCTTCTTCAGAAGCTGCAAAGACGACTACAGACCATGGAAAGCATGAGACTAAATCTGGACTGCCTCCTCCTAGAGTTTTCCATGCATATCCAGGTTCATCCGCTCCAATGGATTATGCACTCAAAGAGACAAGCCCTTATCTTGGAGGGGGTCAAGTGGTCGGTGGGCGAGTTAAACGGGGATATGGGCCAGCCAGCTCCTATGACCTTGTTGAACCAATGCACTACCTATTTGTACGAGTTGTGAAAGCTCGTGACCTTCCATCAAAGAGTGTGACTGGTGGCCTTGATCCTTATGTGGAGGTGAAGGTTGGAAATTTCAAAGGAACTACCAAGCACTATGAGAAAACTCAAGATCCTGAATGGAATCAGGTGTTTGCCTTTGCAAGGGAGAATCAGCAGTCAACTTCGCTTGAAGTTGTAGTCAAAGACAAGAGTATGTTGCTAGATGGAGTTGTCGGCACCGTGAGGTTCGATCTTCATGATGTTCCTACCCGTGTTCCACCTAACAGTCCATTGGCTCCTGAATGGTATAGGCTTGACAAGGGTAAGGACAAGAAAAAGGGGGAGTTGATGCTAGCTGTATGGTTTGGTACACAAGCTGATGAAGCTTTTCCTGATGCCTGGCATTCTGATGCTCTCACTCCCGGTGAGCTCTCTTCAACCGCATATGCTCATATGCGATCAAAGGTTTACCATTCTCCGAGATTATGGTATGTAAGAGTCAAAGTGATTGAGGCACAGGACTTACATTCATCAGAGAATTCCCAAATCCATGATGCCTATGTTAAGGTCCAGATTGGTAACCAGATTTTGAAAACAAAACCAGTTCAAGCAAGGAGCATGGCTCTACGTTGGGAGCAAGAGCTGATGTTTGTTGCCGCCGAACCCTTCGATGAACATCTGATTGTTTCAGTTGAAAGTCGAGTCGGTCCCAGCAAGGATGAGACTGTCGGAGTTGTTGCTATTCCTTTAAGCCAAGCTGACAAGCGGGCCGATGACAGAGCTATCCATTCCAGATGGTATCACCTTGAACAATCCATGTCATCTGCAATGGATGCGGAACATGAAAAAAAGGAGAAAGATAAGTTTTTTAGTAGAATTCACCTCAGTGTCTGTCTTGATGGTGGTTACCATGTTTTTGACGGGTCAACTTACTATAGTAGTGATCTCAGAGCCACATCAAAGCAGCTCTGGAAGAAGCCAATTGGGGTATTAGAAATTGGCATTTTAAGTGTTCATGGACTTCATCCAATGAAAACCAGGGATGGAAGGGGGACAACAGATACATACTGTGTGGCAAAATATGGGCACAAATGGGTTCGTACTCGAACCATCAGTGACAGTCTAAGTCCGAAATACAATGAGCAGTACACTTGGGAAGTTTATGATCCAGCCACAGTTCTCACTGTGGGGGTGTTTGACAATGGACAACTCAACAACCCAGATGGTAGCAAAGATCTAATAGTCGGTAAAGTTCGGATTCGGATCTCAACCCTGGAAGCTGGCCGTATCTATACAAACGTATACCCCTTACTAGTTCTACATCCTTCAGGGGTCAAGAAAATGGGTGAGTTGCACTTGGCCATTAGATTCTCCTGTTTCTCAACGGTTGACTTGATGCAGCTATATTTCAAGCCTCACTTGCCAAAAATGCACTACAAAAGGCCCCTTAACATCATGGAGCAGGAAAAGCTGAGACACCAAGCAGTTAATGTGGTTGCTGCTAGACTTAGTAGGGCAGAACCCCCACTTAGAAAGGAGGTAGTTGAATACATGTCTGACTCAGATTCTCATCTTTGGAGCATGAGGCGCAGCAAGGCCAACTTCTACCGTTTGATGACAGTGTTTTCTGGAATTCTCTCAGTTGTGAGATGGCTGGGGGAGGTTTCCACATGGAAGCATCCTGTGACAACAGTGCTGGTGCACATTCTTTTTCTGATGCTTGTGTGCTTCCCTGAGCTTCTTCTGCCAACTGCATTTCTCTACATGTTTGTGATCGGCATGTGGAATTGGAGGTTCCGTCCAAGGTACCCTCCCCACATGAACACCAGACTCTCCTATGCAGAAGCTGTGACCCCAGATGAACTTGATGAGGAATTTGACACCTTTCCCTCCTCAAAGGGCCCTGACGTTGTCCGGTGGAGGTACGATCGGTTGAGGAGCGTGGCTGGGAGGATTCAGAGTGTTGTTGGGGATTTAGCTACTCAGGGTGAGAGGATCCAAGCTCTTGTGAACTGGCGTGATCCTCGTGCCACCACCATGTTCATGGTGTTCTGCTTTGTGTCTGCTATTGCGTTGTATGTGACACCCTTTCAGCTGCCTATTCTTCTCACTGGGTTTTACCTTATGAGGCACCCCATGCTCCGGAGCAAGGTGCCGCCGGCGCCCGTTAACTTCTTCCGCCGGTTGCCGGCTCTCACAGATAGCATGCTGTAAATGGAGACTCTTGTGTTCTTCGAAACTTGTTTGCTGCTGCCAGTGTTTGAATCTGGCATTCAGTTTTGGCAGTGGTAAAATCATTGGAGCTATCTCACTTTGTGTTATTCATTTAGTTTTCACATGCAAATGTATACTTAGTGTGGTAAACTCCAATGTAGTTTTCATGTTAATTAGTGTTTTCAACTTTTGTTCAATGCTTGAATGGCTCTAATATGTGAAGTCAAGTATCTGCAACTACATTGCCTTTTCAAGAGTACTTGAATGATCTTTGAGTTCACTTTAAAATTCAGTGTACAGAAGTTGAGTATGGCAATGAAATGAAAGTTTATTTTTAAACCTCTTACCAATCAATCGAAAGGAACAAGAAAGTGATTTGTTAAGGATGTTTAAGGAATAACTGAGTCATTTAACACCATTTTTTTTTTCTCAAATTTTAAGATAACAAATTTCTAAGTTTTTATCATTATATTATTCATTTTGTTTATTTATATGAAACTTCACTTACAATAATAAATTAATTGATTTTTATGTGATTTTTGACTTTGTCCCAATCTGATAAACAATCGTAACTATCACCTTTTGTTTGATTATTATCAATCATTATTATTATCTCTAATAAATTATTATTATTATTATTAGAAACGGAAAAAACAGTTAAAGATTAAAAAATTAGTTGAAATGGTTGAAATTATAAATAGCATATATGTATATATTTATATGATATCTTATTGTTAAAATTATAGATTTAGAGGTGTTTATAGTTTTGGTATTTTAAAACTGTTTTAATTCTTAAAAAAATTATTTTCAGATGATTTATTTTAATTACATTTTTTATTTCAATTATTATATTTTTTCATATTATATTAATCTTGTATTATATCTTAAAGTATTTTCAATCAAATTTAAAATTGAATAAAAATAATGTCTACGTAAACGAATGTTCATTTTTGTTAGTGTATTTGTTACCATAACTACTTTAACATAAAAATTTAATCAAACAAATTTATCTATCCAAATTAATATTTATCTCAAAAAAATAAAACTATATATTATTTAAACTAATTTCAAACTAAAGACAATTTTTATCAATAACTTTAATAACTCTTCCACAAACAATTTACAAATTTAAATCAACACTTTTCAACAATCTTTACAACGTGAAAAATCAAAATTTATATGTAAGAACTATATCTTTATATTTCCAAAACATAAAAAATGCTAACAGTACACATCAAATATCATCCTTACATACAATATAATTATTGTGACCAATGTATCTTTACTTCAAAAAGTTTACATGCAAAGCCTTATTCTACATATATAACTTTTCTCGTAAAATCAACTAAAATAAGACTTACTCAATCCAATTTTGGACTGGACAATGTCCTCTTCTCTATTTACAAGATAAAGGATGAACAATTATTTAAAAAATATAAAAAATAAAATAAAATATTTTTAGAGACGAGATAACTTTTATGAAATAAAATGATTAATTTTTCCGTTCATAAATTTTTAACTTAAATAATAATTCAAAAGTCACTTCAAATAAAATTTAAATGATTAACTTTGTTTATTGATCATAAGTTTTTAACTTAAATAATAAAATATTAAAATATTTACTTTGTTCAAAAGTCACTTCAAATAGTGCACAGAAGTAACTTGAATAATATATTCTTTAAAAGCATAGCTTAAAGTCTTTTTATTTATTTATATTCTTCGAACATTTACTAAATGCTTTTATTATTATTTTTTAAACTAGTTAAGTTATTTATTTACTTTTCTTTTTTACCGTTTTCTAATATTATATATTATCTAAGTTAACTATTAAATTATTTATAATATTTAATTTATTAATTCAATATTATATTTCAAGAAATTAATTATGATATTTTTTTGTTATTTTTTTAATATTTTTATGTTAAAGTAGTTATGGTATAACAAATACACTAAGAAAAATGAAATCCAACTCTTTCTCCAATCTTCCCACATTTTTAATGTCAAAAAACCTTACAAACCCAAATTTGCTATCCTACCTATTCAACTTTCTAGAGATAAAAACTTCATACAGTTTGCCCTATCATTGAAATATTTTCCATAGATCATTTTTTCCGAAATTAACTGAAAAATGGGAGAAGAAGAAGGTATTCCACGATAGAGGTTAAATATTCATTGTTCTTCCCATCTTCTTAGTTGCTGGTAACATTTAGGGTTTTTCAATATTGCAATAAATGAAAATTTCTTACAAAACATTTTACCAATAAATCGAAAGGGAACAAGAAAGTGATTGTTAAAGGTGTTTAAGGAATAAGGTGAGAGTATTTGACACTTTTTACTTTTTTTTCAAATTTTAAGATAACAAGTTTATAAGTTTTTGTTTTATATAGTTCATTTTGTTTATTTATATGAAACTTTACTTACAATTAAGTTTATAAAGTTTATAAGTTTTTGTTTTTATATAGTTCATTTTGTTTATTTATATGAAATTTCACTTACAATAATAAATTAATTAGTTTTTAGGTGATTTTTCACCTTGACCAAATCTAATGAATAATCGTAACAACCACCTTTTGTTATTGATTATTATTAATCATTATTATTATATCTAATATTTTGCTTGTTAATAAATTATTATTATTATTATTATTATTATTATTATTATTATTATTATTATTATTATTATTATTTTGTTACATTTAACAAAACTGGCTTGAAACCGAAAAAATAATCACAGATAAAAAAAATTAGTTGAAATGGTTGAAAACATAAAATAACAAATATGTATATATTTATATGATTTTTTTATATAAAATTTATTTTATTTTACGGTTAAAATTACACATTTAGACGTGTTTATAATTTTGTATTTTAAAACTGTTTTTAATTCCTAAAATTTGAATTTTCAGATTATTTATTTTAATCACATTTTTTTATTTCAACTATTGTATTTTTCATATTATATTAATCTTATATTATATCTTAAAATATTTTGAATCAAATTTAAAATTAAATAAAATACTTTATACATAAACAAATGTTCATTTTTGTTAGTGTTTCCATAAATACTTTAACATAAACTATTAAAAAAATAACAAAAAAATATATCATTATCAATTTCTAGACATATAATATTGAAGTAATAAAGAAAATATTGTAAATAATTTAATACTTACCTTCATCTATGTAAATTATTATTTTATTAAGAAAAGCAATTGCAGGTTTCGAGATATGTTTGGATTAACCTTTTAAAAATAGTTTACGATAGATAAACTAATTTTTATTTTGAAATACGTTCTATTCAATTTTTTTAAATAATTGTGAATTTTTTAAATATATTATATGTATAATATATTGAGTTAGCGTAGGTTAACTCATTATAATATATGTTTAAGTAGAAATAAATAAACGATAATGATATATTAATATGTGACACATTAGTAAGATGATAATAACTTGTTATTTTTCAGAAGACAATAACATTTAGTATTTAAATTGAGTTAGAATATTTGATATTTTTAATAAAATAATTTCGAATGATTAATTATTTTTTTTAATAAAGTTATCGCCAAAAAAACATGTGATTCATATGGTACCTAAAATTTAAAATATAGTTATTTGTTTTATGTAAGGACAAAAATGACTTTGAAATAAAAGATATGATTTGTTTTTGTGAATTTAAATCCATTCTGGAGCCTAAGAAAAGAAAAAACATCTCTTACCACCACTATTCATTGCATACATTCACTCAATAATGATTTTTCTGAAATGAATATAGAAAAAGAATAGTGATATCAATGTATCCGGATTGATAGGAAAATCAGAAGAAAACTACGCACAATATAAATGAGAGGTTGAAAAATAAAAAAATAAAAATGAAAACGACTATACATATATGAGTACATACATGGATGGTGATATTTAACATCATTATTCATTCTTCATACCATTTAATACTAATATATATTATTATTTTATTAATATAAATTATTTTATTAAAAAAAATAGTAATGTGAAACTAATATTTTTTATATATATATATAAACTGAAAATAAATCAGAATACATAACAGAAAAGTTCTAAAGTAGGAATGTTTGAGCTTGAGGAAGACAAGGTTGAAGATGAACATCTGAAAGGTCACGCTCCCTTACTCCATCTCTAACATGAAATCGATAACTTTCACTGATACAATTCTGGTTCCCCATGATACTAAATTCAAGAACTTTAAGCTTAGGACACTTGCTGGGAAACTTCTCAAAAAAGGGCATCCTTCTTTCTAAGAACAAGACGAACCTCCACTAAATTCTTAAACTGTAGAAGCTCAAGTAAATTGTCAAAAATGTAGAAGAGAACGACAAGTTATCACCCTATACCTAAAATACTTCAAATGCAGACGCTCAACGTTACATAGACCTCCATGGATCATGTCAACAAAACCTGTCGTTTCAAAGAGCACTCTCACATAAACCTTCACTTCTCACAATGTTTGGCCAAGTACTAAGCGCCATAACATCTGAGATAAAACCATAATCACGATCACTTTCTATGAAGACCTCACAGTGCCAGTTGTTATAGAAGACTTGGATATGTTCAGAGTTAAGCACAACCTTCATCTCATCCAAGTGTTGACCAAAGAACTTTGGCCTATGATAAAACAGTTCAAGTGCTGAACATTTGGATATAAGCTTGAAAAGATTGGAGTGGGGAAAGCATGAGTTTACACGTAGGTGCATGGTCTGGAGATTAGGGAGATGAACAAATGAAGGAATGAAGAGATGAAAGGGGCCTTGGATATTAAGGTGACAAGTGTGGAGCAAGTGAATAAGGTATAGAAGGATAGCCTCTTTGCATGGGCCTTGCAGAAAGAGATATTGAGGTTTTCAACTTTGCTACCACTCCAGAGACCCATTCATTCGCGTACTGTGAGCAACAAACATCATCGCTGTGACATTGGAGATGAAAGGATGTGATATTTGGTGCGGTGTGTGAGGTCAAGAAGTTATGAGCGTAACGATGGCGTTGGATGATTGGTTTGGAGAAGTGAATGCGGAGAGATGGAAGCATGGAGCGCAGACGAGGCCACCTTCTTGACAACAAGGATGTAGCAATGGCTTCCTTCGTTGTAAGGAAGGAAAGGATGTGACACAAAACATCGTCTGGCAGCTTGCTGATTCTATCCTCTCCTGAGTTTATCTTCCTCTCAGACAGCATTGCTCCTATCAATTTTAGGTTTTTAAAAAGGTCACCTACTTTTTTTCTATTGAGTTTTCTCTATGTATATTTTTTATAATATTCTCTAGAATGCATAATTTTTTTTGGTAAGATTTTATTAAGAAAAATAAATTATATAATAATGACACAATTTTATTTAATTCAAATAAATATAACACAATTTTATTTTATTTAAAATAAACAATAAAATCGTATTATTATAATATAATTTAAATATAAATTATAACATTAATTAATGTTTTAATAATTTTTTTATTCTGAATTAAATAAAATTAGATTATGTTAATACATTTTTTTAACAATAATAAAAAAAATAAAAAAATATTTTAATCTTTATACAAAATATAAATATGTTTAATAAGTCAAATAAATACAAAATATTATAATCACAATCAAGCAATTTGAATTTTGTTGAATACAGAAGCCTTCTTAATAATATCGTGTCAAAAATTATAATTTTTTATAAGATGACAAAGGGCTGTTAATTATTAAAGAAATTTTTATTAAATATTTATTTATAATATATTACGTGTTATTCAGTTTAATTATGCGTGAAGTTATTTTTTTATTTAGATAATTCATTTATTTTTTAATTTTAAAATATAATTAAAAATAAAATAAATATACGAATATGTGTTTCTTTATATTTGATTTTTAAAATTACGCAAATTAATAAATGGTATTTTACATGACTTTAAAAATGAAGAAATTGTGGGGTACTTTTCATTCACAAGAATTTTACATCAATATGCTTTTTAATAGAAACACGATTATTCATCATGAGTTTGAATTTTAACTTTTTATCCAATCTTCCAACTCTATCATGGCTAGTTGTTAAATGCATATCCTAAAATGCATAGATACTTGAACAATGGTCGGACTCCCTTCCTCCGTTTCTGACATGATATAGACATCTTTCACTGATACAATAGGGCCAATCCTCCATGATATTAAATTCAAGAATTTTAAGCTTAGGACATTTGCCGGAAAACTTCTCAAACAGGACGTCGTTCCGGCTAAGAACAAGAGCTCAACTAAATTGTTAAACTGTAGAAGCTCAAGTAGAATATAAAGACTAAGCTCAACTAAATTGTTAAACTGTAGAAGCTCAAGTAGAATATAAAGATCAAGTAAAATATAAAGATAAGGATCAACCTTAAGTAGTCCTCTAAGCATCCTGTCAACAAAACCTCGTTGAAAATGTTGAATAAATTTAATTTTTATGTTTACCTAGTCTTTAGGTCAGTGTCTATTTATTAGGAAGAGTGTCTAAATTATTAGGAGATACTTGAGTGAGTGAGTCAGTTAGTTTGCTTCTGAAGTTTGTTTCTTAATTTTTCTTTAATTATAATTTTGCTTATTTAAGCAAGTTTAATGCTAATGTGTAATACAAAGTCAATTTTTCTCTATTACACGTTACTGCACTTGCATTTTCTGTTGCATCTAAATTTTGTATAAGTGGTATCAAGAGCAAGGTTCTCAAGAGTCAGGTTGTTAACCAGGTGAGGGAGAGTTAGGTTTGAGTGAAACACTTAAGAGAGAAAATTCAAGAATTTGCTATAGCAAATGGCAGTTGAAAATTTTGTGCAACTGGCAATTTCTGGCTTTGATAGTCATTATGATCATTGGAGCATGTTGATGGAAAATTTTCTAAGATCACAGGAGTATTGGAAGGTGATTTCTGAGGGCATTTTAGACCTAGGGCAAGACACAACAGTGTTTGAAACACAAAAAGCAGAGATAGATGCAGCAAAATTAAAAGATCTCAAGAGGAACATTATCTTTTTCAAGCAATTGATCGTTCAATCTTAGAAACTATTCTTTCTAAGGATACCTCTAATCAGATATGAGACTCCATGAAAAAAAAATTTCAAGGATCAACCAGAGCAAAGAGGCAGCAACTTCAAATACTTAGTTTTGAGTTTGAATTACTTCGAATGAAATCTGGAGAGTCTGTTACAGACTATTTTCCTCGAGTGATGACAATCATCAACAAGATACGAATCCACAGTGATAAGACGAAGGAGGTTACAATTAATGAAAAGATCCTACAGATAATGACACCAAAGTTCTATCTCATGACATTAATTTACTATCAATTGACGAATTACAAAGTTCTTTGCAGATTCATGAACAAAAAATTGCACAACAATATAGAGAAGAAGTAGCTCTGAATGTCTCAACTAACTTTCATGGATCTGGACGAGGAAGAGGTAGAGGAAATGGCAGAGGTCGTGGAAGAGGCAGAGGTCGAGGCAACAATAACCATGGAACAGGAACAAGTAGCTCCACCTCAAAGTTTTTTGACAAATCTAATATTGAATGTTATCGATGCCATAAGTTTGGAAATTTTCAATGTGAATGCCAAACTGATTTGTCAAAACTGTGTGGAGAGGAATCAAATTTTGTTGAACAGGATGATGAAGAGGAGATCTCCTTGCTTATGGTTTGTTATATAAAAGAAGAAACAAATAAAAATCTGTGGTTTCTTGACACCGAATGCAACAATCACATGAGTGGAGATAAATTAGTCTTCTCCACTCTTGATGAATCTTTTAAAGACAACATGAAGTTTGGGAACAACTCCAGAGTTGCAGCCATGGGGAAAGGACAAATTTCAATTCAAGTCAAAGGAGATTTTACTCACACAATAGTTGATGTTCTTTTTGTTCCAGAATTGAAGACTAATCTTCTTAGCATTGGTCAGTTACAAGAAAAGGATTATGAGGTCTCTATAAAAGGTAGAATCTGTAAAATTCTTGATGACAAACAACATTTAATTGTTGAAGTTAAGATGACCAAAAACAGGTTGTTTCCTCTTTATCTCCATAAAATTGAGCAAACATGTTTTACTGCAAAGTTAAAAGATGAAGCATGGTTATGGCACTTTTGATATGGTCATCTAAATTTCAAAGGACTAAAAACATTATATCAAAAGAAGATGGTGACAGGTCTTCCTCAAATTGCAACTCCTACTGAAACTTGTGAAAGTTGTGTTCTTAGCAAACAATCAAGCAGTTCATTTCCACAAGGCACCTCACGAAGAGCAGAATATGTGCTAGAACTTGTTCATCCAGATCTTTGTGGACCAATAAAACCAAACTCCAATGGTGGTAAATGATATTTTATAACTTTCATTGATGATCTCAGTAGAAAAATATGGGTGTATTTTTTGCAGGGAAAATCAGAAACATTGGATGTTTTCAAGCTCTTTAAAGTGCTTGTTGAAAAAGAAAGTGGTAAATCCTTGATTTCTCTTCCTACTGATTGTGGAGGAGAGTAAACTTCTTATGAGTTCACAAACTTTTGTGAGAAAGATGGAATTCAAACACAACTAACAACAACATATACACCACAATAGAATGGTGTTTGCGAGCAAAAGAATCGTACTATTCTTAACATGATACGAAGCATTCTAACAAGAAGTGGTGTCCCAAAGACGTTCTGGCCTGAAGTAGTTGCATGGAGCATTTATATTTTGAATAGAAGCCCAACTTTGTCTGTTCAAAATATGACACCAGAGGAGGCATGGAGTGGAGGAAAACCATGTGTCAATCATTTCAGAATATTTGGATGTGTTGCTTATGCCCATCCCCCGATAAGAAAAGAAAGAAGTTAGATGATAAAAGAGAAAAATGTGTTTTTCTTAGTGTTAGTGATCAATCTAAGGCTTATAAGCTATATAATCCTAACACTAAGAAAATTGTAAGCAGTCGTGATGTTGTTTTTGATGAAGAAGTTTTTTGGGAGTGGAATGGAAAAGCTACTACAATTGATCACTCTATTGTGTCAGATTTTGAAGAAGAAGTTAATGAGAATTTATCAACTGACTCTTCTGAAGATACTCAACATAGAGTTCCTATTACTTCTGAAATTGATGAGCAATCTAGTGAACCAGCAAGTTCACGTTCTCATCGTGTTAGGCGCAGACCAGCATGTCAGATTATGAGGTAATTGGAGTTTCTGAAAGTTTTTTTACACACTTTGTTTTATTTTCAGATTGTGATCCTACTACCTTTGAGAATGCTCTGAAAGAGTCAAAATGGCACAAGGCCATGGATGATGAGATTGCTGCAATTGAAAAAAATTAAACATGGGAGTTAACTGAGCTTCCTAATGACATCTCAACAATTTCAGTAAAATGGGTGTATAAAACAAAATTTTAGGAGAATGGTGAAGTTGACAAGTTTAAAGCACGTTTAGTAGCAAAAGGCTATAAGCAAGAGCTTGGAGTAGACTACACTGAGGTATTTGCACCAGTAGCCCGCCATGAAACAATCCGGTTGTTGATTGCAGTTGCAGCTCAAAAATCGTGGCCCATCTTTCAGTTGGATGTGAAATCAGCTTTTCTATATGGTGACTTAAAGGAATAGGTATTTGTTAATAAACATAAATTAAAAAGGGTCTTTTATGGATTAAAACAAGTCCCACGAGCTTGGTACAATAAAATTGAAGAACATTTCTTGAAGGATGGTTTTCACAAGTGTCTATATGAACATACACTTTTTTTGAAAATTGAAAAAGAGAAGATTCTTATTGTTTGCTTATATGTAGATGATATCATATTTACCGAAAATGATACTCTCATGTTTAATAATTTTAAGAGATCAATGATGGATGATTTTGAGATGACTGATTTAGGCACGATGCATTATTTTCTTGGTATTGAGGTGGTTCAATCCTCTGCTGGAATTTCAATATCTCAAGAGAAATATTTGCAATAAATTTTGAACAGATTCTCAATGGAAGAATGTAATCCTGTAACTATACCAACAAAGTTTGGAGTCAAGTTAACCGAGGATGAAGAAGGAAAGAGAGTTAATAGTACTCTCTACAAACTGATTGTTGGTAGTTTAATATATTTAACTACTACAAGGCCTGATATTATATTCGCTGTGAATTTGATTAGTAGATACATGGAAAATCCAACATAAACTCATCTCCTTGCTACCAAGCGAATTCTTCGTTATTTATAAGAATCTAGAGATTTTGGATTATTCTACAAGAAGGGTGAAAAATTTTAATTAGTTTAATTTTGCAGGTGATCAAGATGATAGGAAGAATACTTTAGGTCATGTATTTTTACTTGGTTCAGCAACTATATCTTGGTTATCAAAAAAGAAACCAATTATTACTTTATCAACACCAGAGACAGAATATTTTTTGCAACAACCTCTTGTGCATGTCAATCAATTTGGTTAAAAAAAATTATTGGGGAATTACAGTTTGTACAAGGAGAAGCCATTGTGATTTACTGTGATAATAATTCAACTATCAAGTTATCTCAAAATCCAATTCTACATGATCGAAGCAAACATATAGATGTGAAGTATTATTACTTACGTGAACTCACAAATAGAAAAGTGATTAATCTCATATATTGCAAGAGTGAAAAACAGTTGACTGATATTTTTACAAAACTTCTTAAATTGTCAACTTTTGAGAAGCTTACAAGGTTAATTGGAGTTTATAACGTTTGAAAGAATGTGCCTATTTGTTAGGAAGAGTGTCTAATTATTAGGAGATACTTGGTGAGTGAGTCACTTAGTTTGTTTGTTTGTTTTTGAATTTTTCTTTAATTGTAATTTTACTTATTTAAGCAAGTTTAATGCTAATGAATAATACACCAGTAAATTTTTCTCTACTGCTGGTTATGGTTATTGCACTTTACTGCACTTGCATTTTTCTGCTGCATCTAAATTTTGTATCAAACCTATCGGTTCAAGGCGCACTGTCACATAAGCCTTCACTCTCACAATGTTTGGACAGTTGTTATAAAAGACTTGGATATGTTCAGAGTTAAGCACAACCTTCGTCTCATTCAAGTAATTACTGAAGAAGCTTGGTTTAAGGTAACACAGTTCAAGAGCCCGGAATTCGGATATAAGCTTGCAAAGATTAGAGGGGGGAAGCATGATTTTACAATTAGGTGCATGGTCTTGAGATTAGGGAGATGAAAAGAAGAAGGAATGGAGAGATGAAAGGGGCCTTGGATATTCAAGGTGACAAGTGTGGAGCAAGTGAACAAGGTATAGAAGGATATAGTCTTTGCATGGGCCTCGCAGAAAGGATATTGAGGTTTTCAACTTTCTTTGCTACCACTCCAGAGACCCATTCAACCGCGTATTGTGAGCAACAAACTTCATCGCTGTGACATTGGAGATGAAAGGATGTGATCTTTAGTGCTGTGTGTGAGGCCAAGAAGTTATGAGGGGGCCATGGTGTTGGATGATTGGTTTGGAGCAGTGAATGGAGCGATGGAAGCATGATGGACCATAGAAGAAAAATAAATTGCTTCTAGATAAAGTGCATATAGTTTAAGAAAAATAAAAAAAAGAGTTAAAGTTAACAATACAATTTTGAAACTCAATCAAATATAATCCTTTTATATAACCTAATTCGGTTTAAATTAAAATATTTATAAATCTAAGAAATTGTAGATTTTTTTCATAAAATAATGTATGGTAAAACTTTTATAAATCATCATATTCACACTATAATATATGTTAAAACTTTTATAATTCCATCATATTATAAATTATGTGAGTATTAACTTTACTAGATTAATATATTCTTTATTGTTAATTAAAAAATTAACGGTACTAAATCAAAATATATATAATTGAATGAAAACTAAAAATTAAGATAGAAAGGTAAACATAAATATTTTTTATTTATATAATTTAAAATAAAATCTATGCACCTATTCCTTTAATTATGTCAATCTTAGAAAATTTGAACCAAAAATTTGATAAAAGAAATTCGATTTAGTAAAATGAAAATTAAATCTTACATTTATGATTTTATAAGTTTAAAAATAAGTTTAATTTAAAAAATATTATTTGAATAGTGGTTTGTAAATACATTGTTATTACTATATAAAAGGCATGATCTGATATAATTTATTTACCAAACTTATATTTAAATAATGTAAAGTGTTATATAATTTCTTTGAATCAACTTTTGATTTTGATGTGTACAAAATTTATAATATTTTTTTACATTGATTTGTACATAATAAATATGTAACCTTTGCAGGCAATCTCTTTTTGTAACGTATCAAATATTTTTATTATTAAACTTTTAAAATATCGAATGCTAAATAACATTTAAAATTAGTTTTAGTAGGAGTAAAATAATTTTAGTTTATTAAATTAAATCTCTTTTAATTGCCTGCTAAAAGAATTTGATTTAATGGGCTACCCAAGAACCGTATGTCAAACTCATTCTAAAATGGATCCTGCACCCTAATACCCTCTTCCAGCACCCTCATACAAAATATAAAATGACAGTTATGCCCTCAACTTTAAAAGTGAAAAGATCAAATTAGCCTCCATCCCTTCTTTCCTATCTGGTTCACTGGCAAAAAAATGAGAACAAGATGACACCCCCATCCGGTTCGCATTGCGAAAAAATTGACAACCAGATGGGTATGCCATCCAATTGTCATTTCAGCATCCATTCACAAATTCAGCATCCGTTCGTTTCCATTCTTCCAAATCTTCGATTAATCCTTCAAACAAGCAATAGGTAAGTAATTTTTGGTGTTTATTAGCAATTAGTAAGTGATATTGCTAATTAGAGTAGTTGATTTGGGCTTTAGGGTGCTGTCGTCGACGAACGGAGAAATTTTTCGATTTGGGATATGAGAATCGAATCCGGTTCTCGTTTTGATTTCGAAATGAGAACCGGATCCGGTTCACTTACGAAAAAATTGACAACTGAATGAGCATGTTATCCGGTTGTCAATTTTTTCGCAAGTGAACCGGATGGAGTGTCATCCGGTTCTCATATTTTTGCCTGGATGGGTGTGCCATGGGGACAATTGTAGAATTAAAATTTTATATTGGGGTATAGGAAGAGGGTATTAGGGTGCACGAAGAACTTGTCTCTAAAATGTTACAGCTCACGTAACATGGATAAAAAAATAAAAAAAATAAAAAATAAAATAAAGTGTGGGTGTGACCCACGCACCAAAATATCAGCGTGGACCAATGCAAAAGAAAATTAAAAAAAAAATAAAAATGAAACCAAGCGGGGGTCAGACCCACGCACCAAAATATTATTTACAATTAATTAATTGTAAGCAGCATGAGCTAGACCTACGCAAAACACAAAAGAAAATTAAAAAAAAAATATAAAATAAAACCAAGTGGGGGTTAGACCCATGTACCAAGATATTATTTGCAAGCAGCTTGGGCTAGACCCACACAAAATGCAAAGAAAATTAAAAAAAAAAACAAACAAGCGGGGTCCAGACCTATGCACCAAAATATTATTTGTAATTAATTAATTTTAAACATAGTGGGCTAGACCCACGCAAAACACAAAAAAAAATTAAAAAAAAAAGATAAAACCAAGCGGGGGCCAGACCCATGCACTAAAATATTATTTATAATTAATTAATTGCAAGCAGCGTGGTCTGATGGTTAAGTATATTGAATTAATAATAATAATAATAATAATAATAATAATAATAATAATAATAATAATAATAATCGTAACATGATATAAAAGTGCTTCTGGTATGATGGTTAAGGGTTATGTCTTGTGATAATAATAAGATTTTTTTATAACTTTTTAAAAATATATATTTTTATTATAAGTATGGTCTGGCCCTCACAAGCTTCTACCATTTATTATATTTAATTTTGCATTCGGTTGTGTGGGCATAACTCACGCAAGATAATTTTATTTCGAGGATTCTAATGTGGTTCCCTGCCCACACATTCTAGTTTTGTTTATCTTAAACATCATTGTTTCCAAAATTTTATAAGAATATTGTGTGTTTGTCAAAACTTATCTGCTAGTGTTTGAATGTGACTTATTTTTGGCTTGTAAAATCATTGGAGTTATCTCATTTTATTAAATATTTAAGTGTGGGTCTAAGTTTCATATTGACTAGAAATGAGAAGGTTGAACAACTTATAAGAAAGAAGACCCACAAACCTAATGTCTTAAGGTTTTGTTATGAAAGAGATGTCATTCTCTTATGTGTGTCATACTCTTGTCTTGTTTGTTCTCTTTGGTATTTTTCCATCAAATTTTCCCTGCACACTTTGTATTATTCCTTAAGTTTTCACAGTTCATGCAAATTTATACTTAGTGTGGTAAACTCCAATGTAGTTTTTCATGTTAATAAGCGGTTTCAACTTTTGTTCTATGCTTGAAAGGCTCTAATATGTGAACTAAAGTATCTGCAACTACATTGTCTTTTCAAGAGTACTGAAATGATCTTCGGGTTCACTCAGTCTTACCTTATAATTCAGTGTACAAAATTTTGAAAACATTGCAATAAATGAAAATTTCTTGTTAAACATTTTACCAATCAATCGAAAGGAACAGGAATGTGATCTGTTAAGGATGTTTAAGGAAGAACGTACGTGAGAGTATTTAATAGTTAAAGTAGATGATATAAAAAAAAATTGAAAAAGAAAAAAGTAAATAAATTATTTAACTAATTTTAAAAAAATAAAAACATTTAGTAAATTTTTGAAGAATAAAAGAAATAGAAAAATAATAATCTCCCTTTTACAAGTGTTACAAGGGAGCCAAATTCTGTTGCAGTAGTTTACATGTTATAGAGGATGTGAATCACATTTGAAGTGGCTTTTATTTCACACTGAAATGAGTATCTTAATTATTAAATCTTCACTAAATGTTTACGAAAGGAAAATAGGATCAAAGATATTTTGTAGAAAAAAGCAAAAGCATATTAAAAGAATAAGAAGATAACACATGGGTGTACCAAAATCAAAAGCCTTTGGAATTCAGTCACACATAAATCTCCAGCTCTTGAACTGTTCCAAAGTTTATATGACAGTGTATGGTATCAAGAATTTTTATGCTAACCAGTTTGCTTGTGAGACTCTAAAACAATTAAATAATGTTGAATTTCTGACTTTGGGAGATTTTAGGGTAGAGACATACCCTTTTAGTCTTGATCTTCCACTGTTTAAGAATCTAGTTGAGCTAAGATTTTCTCTTGAAAATAGGAACTCCTTGTATCATAGTTGAGTTAAACTTACTGGGCAAATGTTTTTGTTCATAAGGCATTCTTTGAATTGATATCAGTTTATGTAATTAAGGAACTAAATGGATTACATGACAGCACATATAAGGGATAAGGGATAATCCAACTCTTATACAATAAAACAAATAAAATTATTAAGAAAACAAAATAAAACTACTCAACTATCCCTATACCATTACAAATAACTCTTATACAATAAAACAAATAAAATTATTAAGAAAACAAAATAAAACTACTCCACTATCCCTACACCATTACAAATAATAGAACTATGTAACCTTCCAAACATACTACCAAAAGAAAGGAAATACACACAGAAGATGAATAAAATAATTCCGTAGAATACTTCCGGGCATACTTTCACGCATTCACTACGCACCCGCTACCGAACTTTTCTTGTAAACTCACGATTTCTTCTTATGCAGTTGTATCTCTGCATAAATTATATCCTACACAATGTGACAAACAAGGACAACAAATTTCCGTTCTATCCTAACACTCCTGAAACTCACTCTAACTAAATCCTACTGTCTTAGTTTACATTATCTGATCTCCGCTAAGCAAACAAAGTGGGTTCATACACCAATTAGAAAAAGAACATTGTATTCTCAATTTTTCAAACTTAGCTCAAAACCAAATATGCGACTATACAATTATAAAAATCTCTAACTCATCGAGTTTTGCTTTATCAAATACAATCCTATTCCAAATTTCCAATAGCTTATATATATTTAAAGGTACAAATCAAGCTAGGTTGTGACAGATGAAGTTTAAAGGTAAATGCCTCTCTTTTGTCACTTAGCTTGTAATTGATATTTGATAGTCTTTGAACCATGTGATACGGCATCTTGTGTGTTTTTTTGTTAAATTTTCCAAGTCAAGTCAATAAGTAACTACGGTTAATTTATACTGACTATTATTGATTTAACTTTTTATTAATTTGTAAATATATGGAGAAATTATTGTGTGGTTTAAGATTATAATGTCATATAGTCTCAATTAATGAAATTATGACACCTTATAATATAAGGATGAGGAGGTGAATGAAATATTTTTAAATTAAAAAAATAGTAAGTTAACTCATTTGTTATACGTCTTCGTAATCAAATAACACTATAATGATTAAAAAACCATAATTATTATAAAATTAATTTAGTATATTATTTTCTTTAGACAGACATAACCAACCCATATGGTAATGGTGCACGTCTAAAAACCTTCTTCGGGGTCTGAAACTGTGACCTTTGTACACAACTTCTTCAACGAGTCTAGCATAATGAACCGTTTGTCTAAGTAAACGTTGGAGACATTAACAGTAATAGAATCATGTTATGAGATGCACACCCCCGAAGAACTACAGCGAGCGAAACTCTAGTGCTGCTTGTAACCAAATCCATTAGGCAGGAACATACGCTCAACAATCGGAGTATACTCATTGACGCAAGTAAGCAAGCAGAGCTACATACGCTCAACAATCGGGATATACTCATTGACGCAAGTAAGCAAGCAGAGCTAAATCAGCGGGAGTCCAACTTGCATGGTAACACTGAAAGCGAGATTAAGGATAATCAAAGCAAAGGCAAGACAGGGGTAATAGTGCTGATCAACAAAGAAATCATTAATTAAGAAGAGCTCGAAGCAAGACTACCACTATTGAGGGGAGAATCGAGTAAATGCCACCGCAAGAGAAAGTACATAAGCTTAAACATAGGATCACCGAATGCCTTTTTAGCTCTATCTAGGTCAATAACACCAAACTGCTCATGTTCAATCAATGATAGTAACATTTTTAATTGCAATAGGTGTTTTAAGCAGAGTGCTTCTACGTTTGAGAAATACAATTTCTAGAATATTGTTAGAGATTTGGGGGTGGTAAGCTTGTTAGGAGAAGAAAACATTATTCATAGATTTAAGGAGCTATAACAATAGCAAACTCCTTGAGGAAAAGGGAGGCGAGGGGATGAACAAAATGTTACGAGTCTAGTCAACATTAATATTAAATGATCGGGGGACTTTAAGTGAGAATATTTGCATAATCTGGTTAGGAAGGAAAAACCAAGAATTATTTGTATCCAGGAAACTAAGTTGGTGACTGTTAATAGCCAGAAATTTTATGCATTATGGGGTCTAATAACATCAATTGGGTGCACAGGAGTGTGGATGTTGACGAATGGGTATTCTCACAATGTTGGCACAATCAGATATTCAATTGCATAAAGACTGTGGAGGGTGAAGGATTCATTGTCATCGTAGGAGAGTATAAAACTGGGAGGGAGATCGTGTAGTGAAAATTGGGGTCATTAATGTATATTCTTCATGTATAAACAGTGAGAAAATGACACTCTGGGAAGAAATTGTATGTACAATGGACACTAACAATAGCCTAGCTTGGTGTGTGGTAGGTGACTTTAATGCAGTTAGGTATCCTAGCGAAAGGAAGGGTATCGACCAAGAAAGGGTAAATAGGTTAGAAATGGAAAGGTTAAATGCGTTTATAGGTAGAAGTCAGTTGTTTGAGATCCTTGTAGTGTGGAGGACATTTACATGGTATAGACCAAACGGAACTGCTAGAAGTCTGTTAGATATAGAGCCCTAGTATCTGATATGTGGTTGGAAATCTGGCCTGGCTCTACTCAATATATACTGAGCAGGGTAGTATTTGACCACTGTGCCTTAGTGGTTAAAAATAGGGTTGTTGACTAGGGGCCTAAGTCATTTAAAGTATTTGATGCTTGGTTTGCAATAGAAGGATACAAGGATGTTATCAAACAGACATGGAAGCGAGAGGTGAATAGTGGTAATAGTTTGGAGAAGGTAAAAACAAAGTTGAAAGGCCTTAAGTAGGCTCTGAGACAGTGGAGGGAGCAAGTAGTAAATAGTGAGAGGGAGAAAAAAAAATTCTAGAGGAAATTGAACACTTAGACCAAAGAAATGATGAAGGGAACTTACAAGAGAATCTTTGGGTAAGGAGATTGGGGTTGTTAGGAGAGCTAAAAAGAATGTCAGAATCAGAGATTATTATGATGAAACAGAAATCAAGATTATAGTAGATTGAAAATAGGGACATGAACTCAAAGTTCTTTCATGCTAGAATGAGATGGAGATCTCTAAATAATGAGATTAAAGGGTTATACATTAATGGGGAGTGGTGTGAAGAGTCACAAAAGGTGAAGGACGAAACACTAGCATATTTTGAAAACAGATTTCAACCTCAAGCGAAATTAGGTGTGAATTTAGATGAGGTTTAGTTCAGAAAGATTAGTTTTGCAGACAATGAAGGGTTGTGCAGACAATGAAATGTTGTGCAGTAAATTCAAGGATGAAGAAATTCTTGGCAGTTAAGCAGTGTGGAGGCTCTAAAAGCCCAAGCCCAAACGATTTCAATTTTAACTTCATAAGAACAAATTGGGATATTATAGGGGTTGATATAAGTGAGGCTAAACAATATTTTTATGAAACCGGATACATACCAGGGTGCAATGCGTCATTCATCACCTCGACTCCTAAGAGACAAAATTCAATTACTTTAGGGGATTATAGGCCAATATCATTGGTAGGATGCATCTACAAATTGATTGCACATATTCTAACTAATAGACTTAAAGGAGTGCTGAAAAATGTGATTGATAAGAAGCAGTCAGTGTTCCTTAGTGGGAGAGGGCTTCTGGATAGGGTGCTAGTAGCTAATGAAACAGTAGACTAACTTAGGAAAGAAAGGTTAAAGGGAGTGATAGTAAAGGTGGATTTTGAAAAAGCTTATGATTCGGTGGAGTGGGAGTTCTTAGAATATATGAGGAGTAGATTGGGATTTCATTACAAGTGGGTCAATTAGATCAAAATGACCCTAAAATCAACTACTATTTCTGTTTTAATCAATGGGAGCCCGACGAGAGAGTTCAAACTGAAAAGAGGACTTCGACAGGGTGATCCATTAGCTTCGTTTTTGTTTCTAATCGTGGCGGAAGGCTTGGCAAGGCTAGTGAGAGAAGCAACTAGAATTTGAGGTTTAGAGGGGTTAGAGTGGGCTAAAAAGGGGTGGAGGTATCATTGCTACAATTTGCAAATGACACCCTATTTGTTTGTCAACCTAAATATAAGAGTATTATAGCAATTAAAGCGATATTGAGAAGCTTCGAGGTTGTTTCAGGCTTAAAGGTTAATTTTTATAAAGGTTTAAAGGTTAATTTTTATAAAGCCAAATGCGTGCAGTAGGAATTTCACCTGTGGATATGAACATTTTTGATAAATGTTTGAATCGTGGTAGTATGAACTTCCCATTTAAGTATCTCAGTGTTAGTATAGGAAGGTGGATTTTTGGGGACCAATTATCCACAAGATTAAGGCTAGGCTAGACTATTATCTATGACAGACACACTCTGCTTAATAAAATCAGTAATTACTGTATTGTCACTGTTCTACATATCCTTTTTTAAAGTTCCTAAGTAGTTATGTAAGACCATAAAAAAAAAATACAGTCCAATTTCTTCTGGGGTTGGAATTCTGAAGGGAAGAAAATACACTGGATTGTGTGGGACAGAGTATGTAGACCAATGGAAAAGGTGGTTTGGGAGTTAAGGATGTACAAAAATTCAATTATGTATTATTGGCAAAATGGAAATGGAGGTTGGGGGTAGAAGAAGAGGACACTTGGAGAGATGTAATTGAGTCTAAATATGAAAATTGACGGAAAATGAAAAGATTTTATGGTAGAAAGGTAGATACCCTAGAGTGTATGTAAACTTATGCCTAAAGGATGTTAAAGTGTGTATGGCAGGGGTATGGAGTGAAAACTTATTAGAATGAAATTTTAGTTGGAGAAAAACTGGTTTGAATGGGAAAAACCAATAATTCACGAGGTTTTTCAAGAACAACCATACAGGTTAAAAAAGGATATAAATGATAAATGGTTTTGGTTAGATGAAGGAAATGGGACATAGTCTGTCGTCAAGTCATCTTATAGTAGAATTAGGAAGAAAGTGAGAGAAGATGATGACACACTGTTTTAAAAACTCTAGACAGCAAAGGCACTATCCTCCGCATAGTTTTTTTTTTCTTAAAGGGCTTTGTGCATAGTTTTTTTTTCTTAGAGGGCTTTGTTGGACAAATTATCCAGAACTGTTAATTTGTTAAAAGTAGACATTATGGGGATCAATAACATGTATGTGTTTTGTCAAAACCAAAAGTAGACTATTAATCATATATTGTTAACATGTCATAAGGTCAGCTTATAGCATGTATGACTGGTATTCAACTTGTTCATCATTCTGATGCAAAGGAGCATTTTCTTAGTTTTGAGATGCCATTCTTGACTGCTTGCTAGATGTAATTCTATCTGGAAAATAGTTTGAATAGGTATGGCTTGGAACATTTGGAAGGCTAGGAATAGTGTCATTTTTAGAAATAAAATATTTGATATGGAGGAGATATTTGATATCACAAAGGTTGAAATTTGGAATTGGATCAATAGAAAATATGGGAGGGAAAGATTTTCCTAAGCAGATTGGTGTTTGAATCTTAGGTTATGGTTATTGTCTATTAAATGAGAATTGCACGGTAATTGGTTGACGCAGAAGTGATTTTCTTGTAGATTTGCTAATTTTCAGGCTTAAAGCCTAGATTAATTCAAATATGGTATTGCAAGTGAACAATCAGAATTGTATACGGTTAGTAGGGACGCAAGCTAACAGATTTACTACAACGTTGGTATTAGAAAGGTATAGGAGTTGCTTAGGATCACATAGGAAGATCAGAAATGGCAGACAAACACAAATGTCTGGAGCATTCGGTCCATTATGCTGGTGTTCTGTAAATGTAAGGCTTTGAATGTTATGCATTTGTGCACAACGAAACTGCTGCTCTTTTCTGGTCTTTGTTGTCCTACCAAACACCATTGAATTTATCTTTTCTTGTTATTTTTGTTATGTTGAAATGTTTGAGTTTCGATATGGTGTTTTTTTTGTTCCACTTTCTTTAGATGGAAGTTTTATAGGATACTCGTCTTTGTTGGATAATATGGTCCAAAACATCATTATTATTTATTTATTTATTTTTGTATAAAGATTGGATCGTACTCTCATTTATTTAATTTTTCTTGCTGATAAAAAAAAACAAAACAAAAAACAACCCAACACAATAGAGAGCATATAGATATAAGACATGTAGAGGTAGTATTACATTAAGCATGAGACCATGTAATTTTGAGTCCACCCCACTCACTGCGAGGCACAGCTAAGGCTTTCCAGACAGCTTCGGAGGCATCAACAATGTTGTTGGGACAAGGGGGTTGATAATCATGTTCTTCATCACATCCCATGGTAGAGTCACACTCGTCCACCACCATGGCCACAACACTTCTGCCATTTGCTCTGATGGTAACGTTGTGGAGGCATCTACTCCCATTGTTATACCATCCAGTGGAAAGAGCAACCACTGGTGCGTCATCAGAATGATACTTGTTGTCACATGCTGAAGGCCCTCCTCCATCTCCACCCTTTTCAAAACTGTTCAGAGTGAGTTGGGCCTCCGTGTTGAGCCATGGATGCTATTGAGCCACACACATTCATTTTGTATAGATTCTGTTTTTCACTATGCTCTTTTCTTAGGTGATTGGTGGTGAAAAGAGTGACTTTGGATGCTAATTTATAGGTGTGATGTGCTTTGTAAATCTAGTAGAAATCCAATGCAAGATTCCATTAATATTCGTGAAAATTATACAGTACGTCAATTTTTCTTGCTTATAGCAACACTATATTTGGTCAAAGTTTGAGATGAAAGCCTCAAATCAAGCCAATTTGTGACAGATGAAGTTTGAAGGTAATTGCCTCTCTTTTGTCACTTAGCTTTTAATTGATATTTGATAGTCTTTGAACCATAGGGTACGGCATCTTGTGTTTTTTTTGGTTAAATTTTCCAAGTCAAGTCAATAAGTAATCTGTCAATTTATACTGACTATTATTAATTTGTACGTATATGGAGAAATTATTGTGTGGTTTAAGAGTATAATGTCATATAGTTTCCACTAATGAAATTATGACACAATGAGGATGTTAATGAAATATTTTTAAATTAATAAAATAATAAGTTAACTCATTTGTTGTACTAAAATAACATTAAAATGGTTCAAAAACCATAATTATTATAAAATTAATTTAGTATATTATTTTCTTTACACAAACACAAGCAACCCAAATGGTAATGGTGCACGTTTCAAAAACCTTCTTTGGGGTCTTAAGCTTTGACCTCCATGACTTAGATGTCGTTTGTCCTCAACTTCTTCGCACCAACGTAAGAGTTCCGTGTTCGATTTGACATAATCATCCTATGGACAGTAGAATGACACGTCATGATACAAAATTTGCAGAATCAATTAAAATTGAAAACTAAATGTCTACTACTTTAAGAAATGAATATTTATGCATAACTTAATTAATGATTGTTATCTACCAAAAGGAATATGTATTTGTTTATTATGCATGGAACATATAGATACATTTTAATTGTTAAACGAAGAAGTTGTAGTACAGATATATTATGAAAAGCTACATATCTTTGAAAGCAAATGTTTTAGATATTTTTCAAGATGCAATGTATATTGTTATAATTTTTAATGAATCTTGTAAAGAATTAAAATAATTTGTGGTATGTTATTCTATTAATGGTAACCATTTGTAACTGTGTTGACATTTTAGAGAGCTAAAACATAGTTTGTTTTTTAGAACATTATGATTATAAGTATTTTTTTGTAGCAACAAAAAATAAATAAATGAGAAATACTTAAAGTATTTCAATCCTCTTACAAAAGATCTAGTAGCATCTAAATTGTAAAGAGAAAATCTCTGGTCGTTACAAACAATCTCTAAAAAGAAAAACTCTTGAATAATATTGAACAAACATAATTATATACAAAACTGAATAATACATCTTTATTCATTCTGATTTGGATTAACTTGATTCAGACAAACTGTCATTTCAGCACCTTGATTAAAACTCTCCAACAATTTGCATTGGTGCGACATGCATGTCTTATGATGCCTCTTCATAGAACCTAAAACTATTACAAGTAATGCAAACTTCAATTGATAAGCAATATCATCTTCCAACAAATAATTAAAAAACTTACACAGTCAAATATTGATTTCAAGCATAATGTTGGATTAAAACACTAATCAGAAAACGTAAATTTAGCTTTGGCATTCCTTCCAAGAATCCAATTCCAAAGTCTTGACCTGTAAGTGAAAACCTCGTTAGCTTCAAACACTTTACTTCTGAAAATTGCATTGTTCATGTATTTTCACAAATTCCATACTACTTTCCACAATATGTTTTACATACTGCCTATCTCTCTAAGCTCAAAACTCTGAAAATATTCCTTAACAGTGCCTAAATGTGCATTGTGTATACATGTCCACTAGTCATACTTATATCATACCTTGTTTGCTTCCTTACATGTTATTAGTAGATGATTAGATGATTAATTGTTTTTTACATATGTATTGCAGAAAGAACAGTTATTTGCAGAAGAAATTACTCCTGTTTTCAATAGTTTTCATATGTAGACAATTTATCTAGAATAGCCCTCTAAATACATAACTGATGTATGTAACAGCTTTGGTTTTTCAAAATTTTTTAAAAAGTTGCTCATCATCCCTATCTTAAACTTATCTTATCTTCCTTCCTGTAGACTAACCTAACCGAGTATAATGGATTACCAATGAAATTTTGAATAAGATCGTTATAGCCGCCATCAAAGAAAGGAAAAGAGAAAAAAGACAGCTTTATTCGTGCTATATGGTTGGATTTGCATAGTATATGTTTCTATCTTATTAGATTGAGTTTATAGTTTTCTTTACAATAACATTGACATTCCAAATACTATATAGAAAATCTGCTGTAAGTAATAAAAAATTTCATACAAGTCGTCTTGTATATACATAAAAGAATTATTACTATTTCTATTCTAACTATTAAATTGTTATAGTTGTGATTATTATTATATAATAATAATATTAAAAATAAAATTAATAATATTAATAATAATCATAATAATATTAATAATATTAATAATAATAACATTAATAATGTAATATTAATAATATTCATAACATCAATAAATCAATAAAGTATTAATAAAAATATTAATAATATTACTAATATTTAATATATTAATAATAATATAATGGTAATAATATTAACAATGTTAACGATAATATTAATAGCATTAATAATAATATTATTAATAATAAAAATATTATTATTAATACTAACTTTAATAGTATTAATGACAATAATAATAAAATAATAATAATAATAATAATAATTCATTATCTATAAATGGATTTATTTATAAAACTTACAAATCTTTCTGTCGTAATTATTTACAGATTAAATTTGTAGACAAATGCATTTATGCAAAATTTACCTATAAATTTATATTTATAGGTAATTACTTAATGATTTTTTTTAAATAAAATTCATAGTTAATTTTATATGAATTTTTCTATAAGTAACAAATTTGTAGGTAATAATAAATTTCCATACGAATTTTTATTTCTATTTAATATTTAATAGATAAATCAAAAATTTCTTATACTGTGATTGGATACATCATGACAAGTTAATTTTTTTTTATTTTTTTTAACAATTTTCATAAAAATTTCTACCTACAATTTTTTGTTGTCTCATATTTTTATTTGCATTGCAGGAAAAAAAGTAGCTGCCCAGGAGCGGAAAAGTTGAATAATGCCCCCATTGCGGGTGTGTGGGGGTACACATTGATGCAACAACGCCTCATGAAGTTTTGAGCAAATGCATCGTGATTAAAGTCTATTTTAACCTTGTATTTTCACTTCTATGTTATGAGATGGGAAGTACAAAATCATACGGGTAAATTACTTCACAGTCTGCCAAGATCAATGCACAAAAGTTGTAAATATAAATGCATACACTATCATTGTTATTTCTCCTTGTTCCTAGGTGAAGTAATATTCTTCATGCTATTGTTTATATGGAGATTCTTTAGTTAAGCAAGAAACAAAAAACTTACGTGCTCTTATGATTGAGAGGATATTTTAACGATAACCATAGAAAGACTAGAATACATAGGACGTATACGTGATACTGGTGGTTCATTGTGGTTATGACATTATTTAAATCCACCACCACGGAAAATTATAGACTCTTGCAGTTAGGATGTCTTGTCAAGAGTAAAATATTTTTGTCCAATTAAAAGTTGGTTTATTAAGTTTCTCTTTGTTTTTTTTTTCTTAAGGGTTGCATATATAGGGCAAGGCTTTACATGTGGGGTTTTTGGAGCAAAGATGGATCTTTGTTATTCTAGAAATGTAATAATATATATATATATATATATATATATATAGATTGTTAATCAAATTCTTTTATGTATATGTTTAGACTTTTTTTAGGAGATAATGAAGTTTAAGTTTAAGCATAGATAAACAAGTTTTAAAGGTAAGATAATTTAGTTAAATTTTGATAAAAACTTAAGATAGAATATTTGAATTTTTTGTTGTGACTTGGTCACGATAATTATATTTTATACAAGGATGATACTTTATGTGTCTTCTTAGTTTTATTGTTTCGGAAAGATAAAGATATATGATTGTTAGTTTTATTGTTTTGGAAATATAATGATATACGAGTGTAATAGTTGTTATATATGAATTTTGATTTTTGATGCTGAAAAGGATGTTGAAAAGTGTTGATAAGAGTTATTAATGTTTTTGAAAAGAAAAATGTTCTTTTAGTTTGAAACTAGTTTGAATTTTAGTTTTTTAAGATAAATGTTTTTTGAATAGATAATTTTTTTTAATTAAACTAAAAAATCATTCTTTTATGTTGAAAATCAAAGTCTCGAAGTTGATTTCTTCGAAAAACAAAATTTTTTATGCTGAATAATTAGGATGTACTGATTTTTTTTAGTTATTTTTTGCTTATGCAAAAATTTGACACTAAGTTAAACTTGCTTTCAGTCTATTTTTTTGGTTTAAACAAAAATTAGACAGTTTTTTATGGTATCTTTTATCTAAATTTTCGCTTCCTAATTTTTAGACCATGAAAAAATAGATTTACTTTCAGCTCGAATTTCACTCTAAGTTAAGAATTTTCATTTAAATGAGAGTCATTTTCGTTCAAGTTAAAAGAATTGATTTCAAAAAATATTTAAAATGTGTTTGTTCGTGTAGGACATATATTTGTGTATATACTATTAGGTATATATATATATATTATTGATGTTGTTGTAAATGCTTTATGTTAGATGATAAAAAAAGATAGATTTACTCTCGATTCAAATTTCACTCAAATTAAGAATTTGTAAACAGAATGTGTTCACTGTTTTTGTGTCATAAGGTGTTTTCTGTGTCTTTTAATTTTGCAATCTTAAGTTCTTTTAATTCACTATTAGATCATTAGTGAGTTTCTTTGAGTCATATCATTCTTATATGTCTTGTAGCTTGTTCTAAATTTCGTTAGAATCCATAGGTTTCATCTTCCTGCACTGATTCTTGTTGATTAAGATCATTGGACTTTGCAAAACTACTGAGAATAGAGTATTGTGAATTTGCAAGTGAAATTTTGTGTGAGGCTACTTTGGAATGTGTAAAAGATACTATGAAAAAGGGGCATTTTAATTCATTCTATAAAAAAAATGATAAATTGTAAAAGTTGAATGCTCACTGCTGGTTAACAAGTGATGATAGTGTAAAAACTGCCTCTGTATTTGAATTACTGCAACCAAACCAGTGATCTTTAATTGCTAAAATTTGGAGTGACCATAGCTTGAGATCTTATTAGTGTGTGGTTAAAATTTGGAGCCTTAATTCGATGTGGTTTAGATACAATAAAATTTTGAATCTGTGTTGCCAGTAATTCAACTATTGACAGCAGAACTGTTGCACTTGACTTAAAGAATGCACTCTGTTTTCGATTTATCTGAAACGACTCAGTGTTCAGATTGAGTTGAAATTTTGCGTGGACGTTCATTATTGAGTTGTGAGTGCATGATAACATTTTTGTGACCTAATTCTAACAATTCGAATCGTGATAAATTTTACATATACTATTGCTAGAAGATTACTGAAACTGTAACTGAAAATAAGCCTCTGTTCTGGATTTATTGTGAAGGCAGTACTAGTCCTAAATTTCTGAAATTTTTTATGAATGATCCTTGTGCTGTTGTGGAATTGTGGTCAAAATTTCAAAAAAAAGAACTGTAGAGAAAGTTATAAATCAGACAATAGCTGCTGTCAGAACTAGAAATTCTAGTTTTTGTTTGCTGTTTTGCTAATCTACTCTAGAGCCATTCTCAGAGCTCCCGTACTCCATCTCTAACATGAAACCGATATGTTTTACTGATACAATTCTGATTCCCCATGATACTAAATTCAAGAACTTTAAGCTTAGGACACTTGCTGGGAAACTTCTCAAACAGGACGTCGTTCCTTCTAAGAAGAAGACGAAGCTCAACTAAATTGTTAAACTGTGGAAGCTCTTCTACTATATCGTTAACCTGTAGAAGCTCAACTATATCGTTAACCTGTAGAAGATAATGATCAACCCAAAGCCTAAAATACTTGAAATACAGACTCTCAACGTTACGTAGTTTTCTAAGCACCCTGTCAAAATAACCTGTCGATTCAAAGCGCAATGTCACATAAGCCTTCACTCTCACAATGTTTGGCCAAGTTCTAAGCGCCATAACATCTGAGATAAAATCAGAATCACGATCACTTTCTATGAAGAGCTCGAAGAACCAGCATTTATAGAAGACTTTGATATGTTCAGAGTTAAGCACAACCTTCATCTTATCTAGACAAAAAAACTTTGGGCTATGGAAAACAGTTCAAGAGCCGGACATTCGGATATAAGCTTGCAAAGATTGGAGTGGGGAACATGAGTTTACACGTAGGTGCATGGTCTTGAGATTAGGGAGATGAACAGAAGAAGGAATGTCGAGATGAAAGGGGCCTTGGACATTCAACGTGACGAGTGTGGAGCAAGTGAACAAGGTAGAGAAAGATAACATAAAAGCATAGGCATTACGGAGATTACAGAAGGAGATATTGAGGTTTTCAACTTTCTTTGCTACCACTCCAGAGACCCATTCATCCGCGTACTGGAAGCAACAAACATCATAGCTTTGACATTGGAGATGAAAGGATGTGATCTTTGGTGCGGTGTGTGAGGTCAAGAAGTTATGAGGGCGGCCATGGTGTTGGATGATTGGTTTGGAGCAGTGAATGCGGAGAGATGGAAGCAAGGAACGTATACGAGTCCATCTGTTTGACAACAAGGATGTGGCAATGGCTTCCTTGGTTGTAAGGAAGGAAAGGATGTGATACAAAACATCGTCTGGCAACTCGCTGATTCTATCCTCTCCTGAGTTTATCTTCTCAGACGGCATTGCTCCTATCAATTTTAGGGTTTGGAAAAGGTCCCTTACTTTCTTATAGGATGACAAAGGACTGAGATTTTTTTTCTATTTGTGGGTAATTCTTTTTTGAAAATATATATATTAAAATCGACGATTTTAATTAATCCAATATTAATCATTTAGATTAAATGATATAGTAAAACATGGTTTTAGAAAAAATATATTAAAATTATGTCATGATATGATTTTAATTAATAACAATTGATGTCTTGCTAAGCTAAGTAATATTGTGTGGCACGATTTTAACTCGTGTTATGATATAATTTAATTAATCAAAATTTGATCTTTTACTTAGATTAAGTGATATAGTAACATGTGTTATATTAAGTGATATCCGATGATATGATTTTATATTTATAAACTTGACATCATTTATATTCACAGTCAAAATTAAATTTTTTTTACCAATTCTAAAAGTTTCGAAAAAAAGATTAAAAAAAATCACCAAAGACTGAGCACATTCTCATTTTCTGGTAAGTTATTAAAGATATTTTTATTAAATTTTTATTTATAATATATTACTTGTTATTCAGAAAGTTTAATTAAGCGTGCAGTTATTTTTTGTATTTAGATAATTCATTTATTTTTTTTAATTTTAAAATATAATTAAAAATAAAATAAATATATGAATATGTGGTCCTTTATATTTGATTTTTAGGCAAATAAATAAATGGTATTTTTACATGACTTTTAAAAATGAAGAGATTGTGTTGTACTTTTCATGCACAAGAATTTTGCATCAACTTGCTTTTTAATAGACACACAAGGATTCACTCATGAGTTTGAATTTTAACTTTTTATCCAACTTCATTTGGGAGACCCAATCATGCTTAGTTGTTAAATGCATATCCTAAATATATATGTTTTATTTAAATAATTAACTGAAAACTTTTTCTATTGAAATAATTCATTTATATTTTTAATTTTAAAATATAATTAAAAATAAAAATAAAAATAAAAATATGAATATGTGGTTCTTTAATAAATTTGTGTAAATTTTTTCAAATTTATTTAAATAAATAATTTTTTTAAACAAAATTATATATAATTTTAAAATAAAAAAAGTTGTGTCATAAAAAAAAAAGTTTTGAGAGGTTGAGAAGACAAGAAAATTTTATCATTTATCCAACTTGTATCCCACAATTGTCACACTTCTAAACATATAAATGGTTTTATTTAAAGATTTAAAATAAAAAGTAAAAGATTAAAAAAATTAAAAATATTATTTTCAAATTTCTAAACATATAAATTGTTTTATTTAAAGATTTAAAATAATAAGTAAAAGGTTGAAAAAAAATTAAAAATATTATTTTCAAATAAAAAAGAGTTAAAAAAGGTTTTTCTTAGAATAAATTTTATGATTTTTATAAAATTACATGAATGATTAATTATTGTTCTAATCAAAGTTATTTTTAAAAATATATTAATTTACATAATTTAAATTCTTTTTACTTTTGGATCATCACATAATTTAATTTCAAATATTTATAAAATTTTAAATGTTGTAAGATAAAATTTATTTTACAAACAAAATTTAAATATTTATAATATTTGTTTAAAGTCTTCGAATTCTAATTTTAATATTTTTATTTCGGATTTCAACTGTTTTATTTCTCTACTTAGATCATTAATCGTTACCTTTCTTTCTTTTTCTTTTGCATTTTTTAAGATTTTATT
>Ga0209489_101680_pt1 | contig 45536 bp, 25 predicted proteins | sample SiratrowhiteBW_FD_187527 | JGI IMG/M metagenome (GOLD analysis project Ga0209489, IMG submission 187527) | Root nodule microbial communities of legume samples collected from California, USA - Siratro white BW (SPAdes) (version 2) | ecosystem: Host-associated > Plants > Roots > Nodule | place... | reverse complement strand
CTCTGTTTTTCTTTGTTGTCTCTTCTAAATTTGTCCATGCATGGTTTCTTTTGGGGCATGGATCCTCTCACTTTGAAATTTCACATGACAACTTGTATTATCTCATTCTTGTTTTTTTTTTTTTTTTATATTCATAATTATTATGATAAGATCTCACCATGCATGAGAAAAGAAAAAGAAAATTTAAATGTAAATCCTTGTGTAGTTCTTTAATACAAACTAATATTTTATTTTAATAATTTGCATGATAAATTTAATATATATTATTGAAAGAAAATTGTAATTTTGATACCATCAAACTACTTCTAAGTTTTATCCTTATTTAATATCTTGAAAAAAAAATCACACATTGTAAAATAAAAATTCAGCATTAAAAAAGTCAACATACCACATAATAGGATTCTTGCTTTTGTTTTCAAGTTTAATCTGATGAAGAATATTTTACACTAATATCAATATTGACATATCATTTTATAAAGTATTGCACATTCTAGTAATTAAAGATAGTAATAATTAAACACTTTTAGTGATTTAGTTATAGATGATCAAGTGATAGCAATGTATGGAAAATTACATGCATATTATTAGAATTAGTTTTGTGTGATATATATATATATATATTGTGATTCTTGTTTTTGATGATATATATTGATACAGAAGGAGAGCACAAATGCAAGAAGCAAGAAGGAAAATGATGATTTTGAAGAGAGAAATCAAGATGAAAAACTTGAAGTTGTACATGGAGAACCAAAGTATCATTGAGGAGAATGAGAAGTTGAGGAAGCAAGCACTTCTTCTTCACAAAGAGAATCAGACCCTCTTATTTGAGCTTCAAAAGAAGTTCTCCCAACAAAGTAACATCTAAACCTAATACAGTTTTAGATGTTAAAGGCAAAAAAGTAGGAGAAATTGAAGGGTCTTTCACTGATCCTTCTTTATGAGGTGTCCTGAATCTTATATATGTGTCTTTCTTTTACATCATTTCCTTTTTAATATGAGTTTAGTCAATTAATTTCTGATCAATGTGAATTCCTCTAAGTTTTCTTGTGTTATGTTCATATAGAGTATGATCTCTATTAATCATGTATTTCATTTTATGTTATATTTCTGGGTAAAACTTAGTTTTCAGAGCAATCTATGGAATACTGTTTTGTATGACTCACATTTTAACTGTTATATATATTTATCGCCACACGTCTTTTGTAGTGATATAAAACTATTCATATAATATTTTATAACAACAAGTTATATAACAATTTTTTTTTTCATCTTTTATAATAAATGTATTATCATAGATCATTCATATCTTATTTATTGTAAAACAGTTTGCTCTAACTTAGTGTACAAAACTAGTTTTCATATTTAATATTATTATTTCGTCCACATATATATATATATATATATATATATATATATATATATTAATTAAGATATAAAAATACTTAATATTTTTCTAACACGTCTCTAATATTATATACCTATAAATTTTCTTCATTTCTTTTAATGTATAACAGCAAGTTGGAGAAGAGGAAGTCAAAATTTTCAACATCAACCCCACATGCTCAAGTCAAATTCACTGAGCATATATTTCAACATTTCAAGGTTGTTTTAGAAAACTGGAAGATTAGATGAATATCAGTTTAATAATAAGACACGTCAACTCTTATTTTTAATCAATAGTAAAATTATTGATCAATTTTTTTAATTAAATATTTTTTATATTTTACTCTTAATACAAGGGATGATAAATTTACTAATTTATTTTTTTTTAAAGTGGTTAATATATATAAAAATGTATAAGTAATTTTAGTGCTAAAACACATTTCAACAATAGATCGAAACTGCTAGAAATATTGTCAATGAAATTAGAAATGTTGTGTATATTTGAAAATGAATATAATCTTCTATTAATTTGATTCGAGTATGAATTTCTTTTCTTTGCACTTCCTGTAATATCTTTTTAAAACACTAGTTTCAACAATAAATCGAAACTGGTAGAAATAGTGTCAATTTAGAAATGATGTGTATATTTGAAAACAATATATATTTTAATAGCCGTATATGCTGACTTATAATATTTTAATCTCATTACCCTATTTATTACCCTATTTATAGTGGTGTGTACTTTTTTTTTACTTCTTATAATATCTTTACTTTTTACAAATACATTAATTTTCATCATTATAATACTCATTAAAATTTAAAAAATTTTTAATATTAATATAAATTATTTTTTCAACTCTTCATCATCCAAAGTTTCAAATATTCAAATAAAAATTTAAATGCAATTTCATATTTTGAAATTTGTTTAAAATCATTTTCATATCTATACTCACACAAGATACATAAATAGTCAACGCAAAAAGAATCTTCAATCAAATGTGTTTCCATTAACATCTTTATCAAAATATCTTTTTCATAGATACTACATTTATTCATAAAATTTTAGTTATATACAAATGAAATTATGTAATTAATAGTTAGTTAGTTAAAAATAAAGAGTAAGATTACACTTGAATGATCAATATCAATACCTATACACATTATAATTATGTAATATTAAAAAATATTTCATCACAATTAATAATAATCATTTAATTGAAAGTATGAAAAAAGTAAAACCAATATTGTTCATTGGACTTATAATTGCCTAAAAATTGGCGTAGATTAAAACACGTTTATAGTTAGAATGAGAAACAAAAAGAGAAAAAAAAAAACAGTGGTGTATATATTTTTTTCCTAAAAAGGAAAAAAAAAAACACTATCCACGATGCAGATATGCAATAAGTTAGGAAATAGTTATACAAATCAGTGTACGAACATTTGTCACATTTGGACTTTTATTAAGATCTAAGGACAACAAGTTTAACAATTGACTGATTGTCAAAAACATTTGATGTCAACACAGTGGCATATTGGTTCATTCAATTTAATTTAAGTCATTATAAAAAATTTTGATTTATTTATGAATTATTATTTATAGATTTTTATTTCTAGGTAAATATAATATTATTCAATTTAATTTAAGTAATTGTAAGAAATTTTGATTTATTTATGAATTATTATTTATAGATTCTTTTTAGATAAATTTAACATTATTTACATATTTTAATTATAGATAAAAATTTCTAGATAATTATCTATAAATTTTATCTTAAAAAAGTTTTTTAGATAATTACCTAGGATAAAATCTATAGTTAAATTTGGTATTAATTACGAATTTTAACTATAATAGGCTATTTATGGATTTTTTTTAGATGGTATTTATAATAAATTTTATTAAAATTATTATTATCAGTGTTAACATTATTCATATTAATATTATATTAATATTATATTATTCTTATTAATAATGATAATAGTCATAATTATAATAATAATAATATAATCATGTATAGGTAAATTAGTTATACCTTTATTATTTACGGATTTTCGTCCATAAGTAATTTTGGTCATCTATAAATTTGTACGGCAGGAAAATGTGATTTTTTTAGTGAGTTCTGTAAAGTTTTTTTTCTTTTAGAAAATTTTGAAGGATTCTACTGTGGTTTAAATGACTATAAGAAACAATTCTTCACTTTCCCTTTTTTTTTTATTTCTCACTGAGAAAAAAAAACACAAGTATTTTTTAATATTAACATATTTTTGACCTTCACGAGTTTCGTAAAATTGTTACTCATAGCTTTGATGTGGACATTCAAACCTAACTTCATAAGATCCATGATAAAAAAGTGACGAGTTCTTTCTGCACCCTAATACATTTTTCCTGTATTCTAATAAAAAAATTTAATACCATAATTGTCTTTATATGAGAACCGAATGAGTAGGCCATCCGGTTCTCATTTGAAAAAAAATTAACAACCGGATGGCACCCCCATCCAGTTATTATTTTTTTTTCAAATGACAACCGGATGGGGGTGTCATCCGGTTCTCATTTCCAAATCAAAATGATAATCGGATGAAACCCATCCGGTTGTCATAATCCAAATCAAAAAATTAATCTGTTTTCGATTTGGATTATGAGAACCGGATGAGTTTCATCCGGTTATCATTTTTATTTGAAAATAACAACCGGATAGAGGTGTCATCCGGTTCTCATATAAGGGCAATTGTGGTATTAAGATTTTTTATTAGGGTGCAAGAAGAACGTATTAGGGTGCAGGAAGAACTCGTCTGAAAAAGACCAAGCCTACAAAGCGACAAATGAAGTTCAGATCCATTTTAAAATTTAGGTGGGCCTATGACTGGAGAAAGACTTAGGAAGGCCCAAGAAGCATTGTAGTGAATGTGACTCATTTGCTAACTATTGAAGGGTAATCATAGACTGCTTCTTCCTGCACCTCCACATCATCTTCCTGCACCTCCATAGTCTAGGCAAATTTACTGTTTAACCCTTTTTAAAAAATTTCATACCCCATAATACCCTCACCACCCTTCACATCCTTTCTTTCTCCACTTTGCCTGCACCCCATTCGAACTCCACTGCACCCCATTCAAACTCCACCGACGGCGACTGCACCTCCACCTCCTCATCCACTGTCAATGCTCGTATCTCACTTTGCCACTGCAGATCTACATTGAGTGCACCTTGTTACTGGTTGCTGGCGTTGGTTCTCCATCCATGGTTCTCCATTCACGGTTTTCACAAACCGCAACCCACAAACCTCTACTTGCATCATTTTGGCACTCATTCAAGCAATTGAAAGGAAGGTAAGCATCATTGTAAGTTTAATTTTAGATTGTAGAGGTAGTTGTGGTGGATTGGTGGCGGAGGACGGCTGTGGTTGACTTTTTTTTTTACTGTTAAACTGTTCTACGATTTATAGAAAACGTAAGTAATTCAAAATTTCTTTTCTACAGTTTGTACAAACCGTAAGCAAAAAATTCCAACGCTTACGGTTTGTACAAACCGTAAGCAAAAAATTCCAATGCTTATGGTTTGTACAAACCGTAAACAGTAAAAAAATTATCCAACGCTTATGGTTTGTAGAAACCGTACGTTTTAATTTGATATGCAGTTTCTACGATCCGTAGACTTCTGTCATACACCTATGCACCTACGGGTTGTATAAACCGTAAGCTCTTATAAATATTGATTTAACTACGGTTTTTACAATCCGTTAGTGTTTAATATGCTAATTTTAAACCTACGACTTATAGAAACCATAAATATAAAATTCTTACTTTTTCTACAATCCGTGAAAAACCGAAAACTGGATATCAAATACCTCAATGACGACTCTCGTTGTTTTTCAGCCACCCACTCCAACCGACGCCCGCCCAAAGTGCCTTCAATCCGCCACTCCAACACCGTCGGAACCTCCTACCACTGCCACACTTTCTACCTCCGTTCAAAACTACACTGCTCCTCTTCCGTTTAAAACCTTAGTTTATAGTAGCAGGGATAATTTTGTAATTTAATCATGTCTATTGCTGGAATTTTAAAAATTATGGAGGTGCAAGAAGATGATATGGAGGTGCAGGAAGAAGCCGTCGCAATCATATTGAAGATACTAGGTTGATTACATATATAATGAGCTTGGAGAACTAAGAGAACGACTAATAAAGATTTTAATTTTCTTTTATTTACTTCCAAATGAGACAAATTCATAACTTAAATATGTATTTAAACATTTTGGAGAATTGAGAAGAACACATGATACATTTTGAAAATTAGTGAGAGTGAATCTCCTGGATTCTTGGTTGAACTAAATCTTAGACTTATCAAGGGTTTTTTTTCATTCCCTTTTGACGTCTGTGACTTATCTTATTCCATAAAAGTAACTTTGCTTATCCCTATCACATATTTTTACCTAAAAACCTAATTTCAATAAATTCAATTTCTTATCTTAGACCGATTCTTGAATTTCAATAAACGAGTTCACATCATTACCAACAAATGAGTTTTTTGAATCCCAAGAGACGGGTTCATATCAACCTTACAAATAAAGGAAAGTGTTTGGTATAAAGAACTTTCTACTCTCGTAAGAGTATATAAAATCTAGGCTCTCTTTAGTTGAGATAATTTCACTAAGTAAAGAACTTACAAATATCACCCACTAAAGACTAGTGTCTATTACAAGAGGTATGATCTATCTATGATCTATCTCATTACACTCATACTCTTATTCTCTAAACACCTTTTTATATTTTTACTAACTTAAGTGTCGAAAAATATTCTGTAAGTGGACTTCTGTTCGATTCAACATTACCAGTTCAATTGCTGCTAACGCCACCGTGGATGACCTCTACTCAGATTAGGTCAGAACAGGTTACATAAAAGGACTCTTTCTTTATTTTAACATAGACTTTACATTCACATTTCTTCTTTTTGTGTTGCAACTTATTTATCTTCTTCTTCTTTATTTTAATTCATTTTGTCTGTCATTGTGTGCTCAGCCTTGATCCCATTGTCACCTCTATCCACCGATGTCATTCCTGCTAACCCTTACACTTAGTCATGTACCCTGTCCACATTGTGCAATGCTCTACGATTATTGTTGCCTCTTACACCACTGCGCAAAGTTGCATTAAGCTGTCATTGTACATTTCTTTCACACACTGTCCTGTTTGTAGTAAATTATTAACACTAAATCGTATACATGTAATAATATAGAGACATACATCCTTTATATACTTTGCAACTCTCATGCAACAATCCCATGATTCTTAAAAGCTTGAAATACTAATTTTGAATCACATTCTAGCCCTATATTAATTTAACCTATACTTATTGAAAGTATGATCCAAAGAAATCATCACGGCCTCCTGTTCAACATGCAATAAGTAGCAAACATAAAATGCAAAACATACCATAAATCATTCATATGATCCCCTAAATGCCACCATCAGAAGCATGCCCAATACTACCTCCAGCATTATAAATATTATTTTAATAAGATCCAATTAAATGTGGAGAGTAATTCACCTAGAAAATAGTTAGAGTCATAATTGGATGCGGAAGCACCTTAACCGTGCGTATGTAGATCGATAAAATATTTGCATTGTACACTTTCTTTTTTTTTTTTTTTTTTTTTTTTTTTTTGCCAAGATTTGCATTGATTTGAGGAATAAAAAAATTTTCAAACGTGTTTATACAATTGATTTAATATATTAATATTTATATCTACATAATAACGAAATAAATATAATAAATTATATAATATAATAATATTTATTATTAATAATAGTTTTTAATAAGATTATAAAAATGATAATAAAAACAATAATAATAAAATTAAAAATTATAAAAATAATCAATATAAATTTATAAAAGTAATAATTTAATTATATAATATACATAATAATAAATTTATAAGATAATAATAAAAATAAGATAATTATAAAAATAAATATTAAAAATTAAATACAATAATAAAATCATAAATAATAACTAAAATAATAATAATAAAATTGAAATTATAACAATAATGAAATAAATTTTTAAAATAATAGTAATATTTTTAACAATAATAATTTAAAATTTATTTTAAAATAATTAATAATCTTATTCCTTTATTGATTAAAATAATAATTTATTAATTACACTCAACAAATTAATTATTTTTAATTTTAAATTAATTTAAATTACAATTTCATCTATTAAAAAATTATTTTATCAATCACACACATCACATCACTCACAAATTTTTATAAATTTTCCACTCAAATCTTACCATTTTTCTCTTAATCCAAACAATCAAACTTTTCTCTCAAATCCACTTTCTCAAATCTACTCCTCAGTCCAAACAAACCCAAAAGGTGGATGCACACACATTTTAAAAACTTTCAAAATTTGGAATTCAATAAAGCTCGATGGAATATTGTTATTTATCGTACCACTTCAGTGATACTACTACCAAAACCATTCTCATAGTATCAATTAAAGATTTTTTCTTCTTAAAGTAACCTAAAGGTTAATTTTTCAATAAACAGAGAAAAAATTACTCTAATTTTAAAATTTTCAGTGATTTATTAATAGTTAAATAGTAGGTAATTTATATTGGTTTGAAAAATAAAAAAAAAGGTTGATTGATTTTACAAACACAAATCGATGAATTATACGCGAGTTTCTGTGATGGATTTGGCTAAGTGAAAAATCTTAAGAGGCATTTGATAAAAAGGTCATATTATCAGTAAAATAGTTGACAAAAAGTGAGAATTATAAACAAAGTATATTGAACAAGTGTCAAAGATTAGATTACTTAGATGAAACATTATATATATGTTGTGAATTAAAATAGATACTGAGCATGTCATGTAATTTGTAAGACCTAAAAAATAACTTTAGATTAGTAATATGATAACACATATAACTTTAGAACTGGGGTGGCGGATAGTATGACAACGTATTCCCATATTCGCCATTGTGACAAATTCAAACATACAAATGTGCATGCTAATCCAATAACATATGCTCACATGAATATAACGGACAAATTGGCTGCAACTTCCAACAAATGTGGCAAAATGTAATGTAACTCAAAATTAGTGGGGCCTTTAAAAACAACCCTTCAAAACAAATTAAGACGTATTTTCCAAGGATTTGAAATAAAAATCATGCTTAGTTTGAGTAAAATCTGTGTCAATAATGGGGTCTAAGTTAAGAGTGGAGTGGTGCTTAAAGTTTTTTGTCAAAAAAAAAAAAAAAGCAAAATATCTTTCGAGGCCGGAAGGCCCTTACACTAAAAAAAAAAATACCTCGATGTCATTTTCACAGTTGTGAACCTTAATTACATGCTGTGACTGATTCTTCTCGCACCTCCATACTGCACTTTCATACTGACTTTATATACTTCCATAATTTTGAATAATTTCCACTTTAATATTGAAAAAAAAAATAAAAATAACCTTCGTTGACGGAAAATGTGGTTTTTTTTTTTGCGAGTTACAAAAACCATAATGCAAAAAATTTATAAATATATTGCGGGTTATAAACCTGTAATACAAAAAAAATTATAAATACATTGTAGGTTATATAACCTGTAATATAAAAAAAATTTATAAATACATTGTAGGTTGTATAACCCGCAATACAAAAAAATTTTATAAATACATTGCGGTTTGTAATACAATTTTTTTAAAATATATTGCAGTTTGTATAACCCGCAATATATTTAAAAATCTTTTTCTATTGCGGGTTGTATAACCCACAATGTATTTATAATTTTTTTATATTTAAAAAAAATTTGTATTGCGGATTGTACAACCCGCAATCTATTTATAATTTTTTTTTTTGTATTGCGGGTTGTATAACCCACAATGTATTTATAAATTTTTTATATTGTGATTTGTATAATCTATGAAGAGAAAAGAAAATAAATTACAATTATCATCAATAAAAGTTACTTTTGTCTTTTTTTCAAGACTAAAATAAGAATGTGTTAAAATTATGGAAGTGTTGAATGCCAGTACCAAGGTGCAGGAATTCAGTATGGAGGTGCATGAATAGTCACTCCATGTTGATTTACCTCTACGAAATTGTCCTCGTGCACTTCATATCCATTTATGAACAAACGATCTAGTCAAAATTTTCATTTCCAAACACCAAAAGAATTCATTTTCAACCTCACTGTATTCTCTTTTAAATCCACCACACAAACATCTTAAGCAGCTGCATACAATTCATATTTCCATATAATATATTATGAAGTACAATTTCTTTTGCACATGTCAATACAAAGACAAACAAAAGAAACAATCAACGGTAAAATACTCGTTTTATTCGATAAAAATATTAAATAATAATTTATTTTAATATCAAATATTTATATTTTATGATATTATAGTATTAAAATACCAGTACCTTCTAGCAAATTAAACTTCAAGTCCAAGATATATGAGATGAGGGTAGTTTATTACCACACAACTAGAAACAATAATCAAAATTAATATTATCCTATATGTCCCATTAGTAACAAACACTCGCCCACTCCCATAATTTGGGAGAATCCATATAATTTTGAAAGTTAAAAACTTTAAACAAGAGAAAACTTTCAACGAGAGCATATCTAACATTTTCCATTTTCAATTATATAAACCAAACAAGGGAACTAATTCTTTTACTTTTTTTTATCTAAACAGAGGCCAAAGGTAATTACAAAATAAAAAAAAATAACAGAAGGAGGAATGAAATGGTAGGGAGAGATAAGAATAGACATGGGATACTTGATCTATATTGTTTGATCTTAAGTTCTCAGTCCATGGAGTTATATATAGTTGTCATAGACATTATTTCATAATATATACTGGTTTGATGAATTTTTTATAAATATTTTAGGAAAAATAATATTAACTTTTTTTATAAGTTACCATTAACATAAATACAAGTTTAAAATTTGGAGAAATCATAAGTTTTTTTTTTTTTCATAAATGTACTTATGTATAAAAGAAGTTTACCTTATTGAAAAATTAATTATTATCATTATTATTATTTTCCTAAAAGTTATAAAATGTATGCATGTTTAAACATACTTTGAAACATATCACAGATTTAAATATATAAACATATTTTTTTACTTATGAAAAGTTAGTTATAATTGTTAATAACCAATTTTACTTTTTCGATAATCAATAAAAGTTTATCAATATATTCCTTACCAATAACAATCATAAACAAATTCTACTAAAAATGTTAAAATTTAGTAGCAGTGACAATGCATATTGATCTGTTTTATTTTGCTCCATCTAGAAAATGAAAACTGTTTCATTTTGGAAGGTGGTGTTGGAATTGGAGAAGTATTCCATTTTTTTTAAGATTTGGAAGAATAAGAAATTTTGTTTTTAGTTTTTTTTTTTTACTTTTATTTCAGAATAGTCTTTTTAGAACAGTTTTTCAGAAACTGTATTATGCAACTTAAATTGAATTTCTGTTTTAATATAATTTTTATTTTTAAAACTCATTCTGAATTGTGAATTCCGAAAATCACTTTTACATCTCAAAATTCATCTCCCAAAGTAAATTTCGAAAATTATTTTTTCATCTCACAAAAGCAAGAGATGAATATTTTAAAAATATGATGGGTGCAGGAAGTAAACGAGGGACTACAAGAAGCAGTTGCCCACATTTAATTTTATAATGGTGGACTGGCCCACTGGCTGCCGGCATTACTATTTCAAAGATTTAGAGGCTCAATTAAAACCAAAGGAATACACTTATTTGTATTAGATATAATGTTTGGAGAAATATTTTCATAAACATGTACAGAAAAGAAATAAAAAACGCATTTATAGAAGAAAAATAAAAATACATTTATAAGTTAAAATTAATAAATATAAATTGAAAACAAGATTTTGAAAAATAAATAATAAAAACTAAGCTTTACAAATTAACTAATATACAAACTAATTTGATCTTATGAAAATATTAATTTCATTATTTGATTCTATTTTTTTAAGAAATGTTTAGAGAGAACTCTTTCCTAACAATTGTATATACTTATTCAACATAAACAAAACTACATATTAGTTAATTAGAAAAAGTTCTACATCTATATTTTGTATTAGTTATTCACTTTCTCATTATATGAAATCACATCACATGATAATTTGATTTTATGTGTCGATCTTACATTCATGATTTTCTTACTTTGAACTTTTAACTGACTCTGGTACATAATTTGATTTTTGAACATGACTAAACCGTTAAAAGAATAAGAAGGCTAAAAGTACGAGCTTATATTTGATAGAAAATTAAGTATAACAATATGAAGTAAAGAAGGTTCACATGCAATTTTATTTAATGGCGTCCAATATGCATGCTTTTATAGTTAAATTACAATGAGAAAAAATAACAGTAAAATAGAAATTAATTGAAACAAACTCTTCATAATTAGGAATTAACAAGGACAATTAAAATAACAATTTATTCAATATTCTCTCTCCTAAACTGGTGTCAGTTTAAATAAAAGTGTATTTTATTTTAATTTGAACAAACTCTAAGTTTAACTTCTAAAAAATTAGCAATTTGAAAGCTTTTGTAAATATATCAGCTAAATGGTTTTTATTCTTGAATTAGATGAGATCAATTACCTTTTCATTGGTGAGTTCATGCAAATAATGATATTTGACATCTATGTATTTACTTCGACCATGTAAAACTGGATTTTGAGAGAGTCTTATAGCAAAATTGTTATCACAATAAATAACAATTGTTTTTTCTTGTATGAACTGAAATTGGTTAAGAATTTTCTTTAACCAAATTGCTTGACATGCACAAGAAGTTGTTGTAACAAATTCTGCCTCTCTCAGTTGATAAAGTAACAATTGATTATTTTTTATGACCAAGATAGAGCTACCGAACTCAATATAAATACATGATCTGAAATACTCTTCCTATCATCTTGACCAGCTGCAAAATCACTATCAATAAAACCGATTAATAGATCTAGCACCCTTCTTAAAGAATAACCCAAAATCTCTAGTTTCTTACAAATAATGAAGAATTCTCTTGTCAACAAAGAGGTGATTCACAGTTGGATTCTCTATGTTTCTACTACTCAGACTAACAAAGAACATAATATCAAACTTTGTAATAGTTAAATACATTAAACTACCAACAATCTTCTTGTAGAGTGTACTATAAGTTTTGTTAGTGTACTCACATGATTACATTCTTCCATTGAGAACCTGATGAAAACTTCTTGCAATGTTCAAAATTTCTTGCATATACTTATTTTGAGAAATTAAAATTCCAAGAAGAAGATTGAATCACCTCAATACCAAGAAAATAAAGCATTATGCCTAAATTAGTCATCTCAAAATCATCCATCATTAACTTTTTAAAATTATTAAACATGAAAGTATCACTACGAAAAAAACAAAAATTACCGACGTGACAAATCTATCGAAAACTCTCAAAGTTCATCGGTAAATTAATTGTCTATAAATTTACCGACGGATTTTTGAGTCCGTCGGTAATTATCAACGGACTATCGACGGATTTCTGAGTCCGTCGGTAATTATCAACGGACTATCGACGGATTTAGGATAAATTCGTCGATAAATTTAGCGACGGATGACATTTGTCGATAAAATCAACAATAATGATATTTTACTGATTGATAAAGTTTTGTAGGTAATTTAACTTTTTCTTGTGGTGTATTATTTCCAGTAAATACAAGGTCATCCAAATATAAACAAACAATAGAAATATTCTCTTTTTCAATTTTCACAAGTATACATTCATATGGGCACTTATGAAAAACAACTTTCAAAAAATGAGTCTCAATTTTACTATACCAAGCACGTGGGGCTAGTTTTTTCATACAAGGCCTTTTTTATTCAGTAAAACTTTGTGTTCACTTCCTTTTTTAATATAACCAAGTAGTTGATAAATAAATAATTATTCCTTTAAGTCACCATTTAGAAAAGATGATTTCACATCCAGCTGAAAGATGGGCCATGATTTTTAAGCTGCAGTTGCAATCAACAATCAAATTGTCATGGCATGCTACTGGTGTCAACACTTCAATGTAGTCCACTCCAAACTCTTGCTTATAGTCTTTTGCTACTAAGTGTGCTTAAACTTGTCTATTTCACCATTCTCCTTAAGTTTTGTTTTATACACTCACTTTACTCCAATTGTCGTGACACCATTGGGAAGCTCAGTTAACTCTCAAGTTTGATTTTTTTTTTCAATCACAGCAATCTCGCCATTCATAGCCTTGCACCATTTTGACTCCTTGATAGCATTTTCAGAGGTATTAGGATCACAATCTGAAAATAGAGCAAAGTGATTGATAAGACTTTCGGATTGATAAAGTCCAACTACCTCATAATCTGACATCCATGTTGGTCTGCGTCTAACACAATGAGAACGCGAATTTGATGGTCACTAGATTGCTCATCAAATGTTGTCACTATTGGCAAAATTTCAGAAGTAGTAGGAACTCCATGTTGAGTATCTTCAGAAGAGTCATTTGAAAGAATCTATTGAGATAGATTGTCATTAACTTCCTTTTGAAAGTCTAACACAGTTGATTTTTCATTAGTAGCAAGTTTTTCATTCCAAACCTAAAAAATTTCTTCATAAAAAACAGCGTCACGATTGCTTACAATTTTCTTAGTGTTAGGATTATATAGATTATAAGCCTTAGATTGATCACTAACACTAAGAAAAATGCATTTTTCTTCTTTATCAGTTAACTTCTTTCTTTTCTCATCAGGAATATGGGCATAAGCAACACATCGAAATATTCTGAAATGGTTGACACATGGTTTTCTTCCACTTCATGCCTTCTCTGGTTTCATATTTTGAACAGACAAAGTTGGGCTTCTATTCAAAATGTGAATGCACACCGAAATTTTCTGAAATGGTTGACACATGGTTTACTTCCACTTCATGCCTTTTCTGGTGTTATATTTTAAACAGACAAAGTTGGGTTCCTATTCAAAATATGAATGCTTCATGCAAATGCTTTAGGTCAGAATGTCTTTGGGACAACAATTCTTGTTAAAATGCTTGTACCATGTTAAGAATAGTATGATTCTTCCACTGACAAACACTATTCCATTTAGGCATATAAGCTGCTATTAGTTGCCTCTTGATTCCATTGTCTTCACAAAATTTTATGAACTTATAATGAGATGTGTACTCTCCTCCACAATTAGTACGAAGAGCAATTAAAGGCCTACCACTTTCTTTCTCAACAAGCACTTTAAAGTGCTTGAAAACATGAAATGCTTCTCATTTTTCCTACAAAAAATACATCCATGTTTTTCTACTAAAGTCATCAATGAAGATTATAAAATATCTTTTACCACCATTAAAGTTTGGTTTATGGTCCACAAAGATCTGAATGAACAGTTCTGAACATGCTTTGCTCTTCACGAAGTGCCTTGTAGAAATGAACTATATGATTATTTGTTAAGAACATAACTTTCACAATTTTCAGTAGAAACTGTAATTTGAGAACGACGAGTCACCATATTCTTTTGATACAATGTTTTCAGTCCATTGAAATTTAAGTGACCATATCAAAAGTGCGATAATAGTAAAACCATCATTCAATAGTGTACAATTTACTTTAATAGCTAAACTACAATGGAAAATAACAGTAAAATAGAAACTAACTGAAACAAACTCCTAATAATTAAGAACTAACCTAAACTACAATGAATAATAATAGTAAAATAGAAACTAACTGAAACAAACTCCTAATAATTAAGAACTAACCTAAAGATTAGAACAAACAAAAGATCCTAAAGACTAAATAAAACAAACTAAAAACTAAGTCAAATAACAATTTATTGAACAATACTAAGACTTTGAAGATGGTAATCTACATCAATATCTACCAACTATGATAAAGTCATCATCATCAAGAACCTGAACATCTTTTTCTCCAACAAAATGCTCTCGACCCATTTGCTCCACCAAATTGACAAACTCTATCCTTTTATCAACAGGCAAGGGAACATGGGGTAGCCTGAAAACTGGTTTGATGACCCCAAGTTGAGCAAGAGCAGTGTTCAAAGCAATAGGGATAGGCTCTTGAGAAAGCCAGTCAAACAGAGGAATCAGCTTTGAATTCAGTGTAACATTCTTCTTTTCAAACATGAGTTCTCTCATCAAACCAATAACCAGGTTGGCAGCAACAGATTGAACTCCAACAGCACCAAAATCCCATCTAGCATCGTGGCTTATTTTATCAATTCCTGTCCATACAGCAATCCCTTGATCTGCATAGTGTTTGATCCTCTCAGTTCCCACACACTCCTTGACACCAACAAAATTAGGACTCTGAGCCAAGGTTTGAACTACACTAGGAGGAATATCTTGATTAGTCCTTCTAGGTATGTTATATATAATGATGGGGCCTATGGAAAGTACACTGTTGTAGTGAGCAACCAAACCATCCAAAGAGGTTTTACCATAGTAAGGGTTTATATGAAGTGCAGCATTCATTCCAACAGCAAAACCTCTCTCAGTGGCCTTAATTGCCTCTGATGTGCAGTTGCTTCCAGCATTACCAATAACCTTAACTTTGCCCCCAAAATAGTTAACTGTGTGTGCAATAAGCATTATTTGTTCACTCCAGGTCATAAGTTGGCCTTCCCCAGTTGAGCCTGCAACAAGAATACCTTCACTGCCATTTGCAATCTGCATATCCACCAAGTTATCATATGCATCAAGATCAAATTGGCCGCTAGGTAGGTATGGAGTTTTAACAGCAGTTATCAATCGCAGACTCCTAATGTCCTCCATGGATGTCCTGCACAAACAGTTCATGCAAAATTTATTTCCATGAACAAGTTGCCACAAAGCTTACTCTGTAAATCTTGAGATGTCTGTGAACATAATTTGCAAAATTTAGTTAGCAAGTGTAGCTTTGTCAACAAAAACCAGCCAAGTCATGAGGCTAAAAGTGCATAAGCATCTATACTTTTCTAGCACATTCCTTAGAAGTTAAAATATACATGCCAGTTGCAGATTGTATCATATAAATTGTTATAAAACTGCATTGCAGATCAAAGATACAGAACATGATAGAACGTGCAAGCCTTGTGGATATATCCAAACTAAATCTCAAACCATAGATTCCAAAATCAATTCGTGAGGCTTTCAGAATTTGTACCCAGAGAAGAGATTTCAAATGTTTCAACATAGTACACATAATACAGAAAATAACTTCTTGTTGGAATAATAACAAATAGAATGTATACAATTTAACAGGAGAAATTACTTCATTATTCAAAAATCCACCTATTTTTAACCACAGAACTGCTTATTGGGAGGTGAAAATCATTTCTTGCAGATGCTTGTGGAGGCTTCCAGTATATATTTCTGGGATCTTTTCTGCACAAACACAAAATAGAGATTAAACTCACCAAAATTTGGATTAAGGGCCAGAAGATTTGGTATTTTTTCTGCCCAGCTGGCACCAATCACTGATTTCAGTACATGTTTGAGAAAAGATTAACTTTTCAAAACCTCTCATATTTGGAACTGAATAAGATAAATGATCATTCTCCAAAATAAACTGAACAAAATATGCACTTCCTAACTTCTGAAGATAACTCCCACTAACCTCATGTCTCTTCTACATGTTAATTTCATCAAAAACTGCAAATTAAGAAACCTCAACAACTATCATCATACTTACATACCAATGAAACAACATATACATGCACATAAACCAAAGTCAGAATTAACAATGTTCAGGAACACATTAAGATCACTGTAGAAAACAAAAATCATGATAACAATTTTAAAAAATGAATTTTAAATTTAACTTAAACATCAACAAATAAAGTAATCATGTATTTAAATTTAAAAACTAATGATAAAATAATAGTTTTCGTTTACCTGCTGTTGGTACAAGTTCTGGCAACGGAGCAGAAAAACACGGAACCAGGTGCTGGGAACGACATGCTACAACTACAATTCAACATGGTCTCTTGACCCGAACTGAAACTGATACTAAGATCCGACCCGATTGAAGCTCTGAACAACGGTTTCGTTTGAAACAGTTGGAAAACATAAGACAATCGAAAGGGTTTGCAAGCGTTGACAAAGGAATCAGTGTTTATGTGTATAAATAGTAAAATACTTTGTAAAATTTATCAGAAAATATCATAATCCTTAAATAGATTTTTTAATAAAATACTATATTTTAGCATAAAGTGGAAGTTTTATAGAATTAATAGTGAGATCATTATGGTTGAGAATCTCATGTTTTTCTAACGCCAAGAGATCCATTCCAATTGAATGAAATAACGTGGATTAAAGTAATTAAAATTTATTGATGTTTTATTCTAATTAATAAAATTATATCTCAAATTTTCTTTTTTCTTCAGTTTTTCCTCGATCATTACGAGGAATTTAAAGATTTAACTTGTCAATTATTTTTCTCAGAATATTTTTTATTATATAATAAAATTATATAAGTATGTCTCATCACACTGCAATATTTGTTCCTCCAAATAATCCATCTCATACCATCCGAACACCATAACTGCAAGCCCATTTATACCATCGGAACACCATAAGTGTCACTTTTTCATCCATACTAATAAATAGTTTTTCTATAGTAACTTTTATTTGGTTGAAAGCATATTTTTTCTCATAAGTAAACTTATTTAAATTTTTTATCCATATTAATAAATTAGACCTTTGTATGAGAGTTAGATCATCCTTAAAGTAATCTGTTTTATTTAATTTATTTTTACTTATAAAAATAAATTAAACTCTCTTTTAATTAATATAAAATAATTTTGGTACAATTATAAGAAATATGCTAGTAACACTCTTTTAAATGTAATGAGTCAAAACTCATTGAAAATTAGAAAAAAAAAAATATAGCAACGTAAGTCTAATTAATCATCTCAAATTTTGAAAGTGAGTAAGAACTTGTCAGAAAGTATTTCCCCAATACTTATAATTTATTTATTGTCACTTTCTTTCCCATAATCATTAAAAAATCTTTAAGAAAATTTATCTACCTTCATCTTCTTTTTATTTATTTATTTAAACTAAATATTTTTATATATATTAGTCCTCATTAATTCTATCAGACATCCATCTTTCTTTTATTTCACTTATAATCTAAATATACGGTTTAAAAAACAACACAAAACCACTTACAAATTGTTGTATAATCAAATTAACTAAACTTTTTGCTGGTAACCTTTAACATAGTTTCCCATTTTAGACAAGTCTTTCCCTCACAAAGCTTAAATTTAATATTTATTTTGAAAGACTAATTTATATAATAATAATAATAATAATAATAATAATAATAATAATAATAATAATAATTTTGGTACACCCAATAGTTTCACATTATTTAGGAGTCGAGACCAAGGTCAGTTTATATACACTTTTCTTCCTTAATCCTCCGAAGTACCTTTTAAGAACAAAACCGTGACAGAATAATTGAGATTCAAAGCAGACAGCACCTCAAATACCTAAACGGACTTAGTATCGGAATAATAGTAATAAAAATAATGTTTAATTGGTTCCAATGAATATTTTAATTTATAATTAACCAATTCTGCGTATACAGTTAAGGACCTTGGGCAGGATTTTGCAGGTTGTTGGTGATGAAACAGCAATCCAACTAGCAAAGCAAAGTTTCTGCCACATTTGTAAAGGCTGGTATGAGGATAGGTCTAGTCTAGTGTGATTGAACTTAGTCCATCAGCATGACAGATTGCAGATAAACACAGAGGTTTCTCTTCACTTTCAAGTTTCAAATGCATGTATTTATGGCACCCTTTAGCGACCACCACACAACTATTAAGACGTGCAAGATCCCAGCCTCAGAACAATGCCAAATGGATCAACTTACTGTTCATACTCTGAAAAATGTGAGAACTAGATTCCTTCAACTTCAATTTTCCCCCCACTTTTTCTCATGTGTTTCTCTTTGTCTCTCATGGGATCATATCATAGTTTTAACTTTCTGCCTTGCTTTAAAATCTTCATGCTCACTACTTCTCTCTTTTATATCTGGACTTCTTCATATCTTGATTCCATCATATAAAAAAATTTACTAACTACTTTTATGGTTAGTGCCACCATCAAAGTTTAGCTTTAATTCCACTAAATATTACACTCGTCTAAGTCTGATATTATACACTCTTCAATATTCTATTTCCAACACACCCTTTTGAAATTTTGGATAAAATTCAAATTTTCACATGCTATTAAATCAGCATAATCATACTATTATTGTAAGTAAAATTAGTATTTGGTTCAATAATGAAGTGGAGAAAATTTCTGTCAAGACAAAAAATAAAGAAAAAATTCATATGGGTATCAAACTGTTGACACTAACAAATTAATGCATGTCTTGAAAAAAGAATATTGGACATGTTGAATCCAGTTTTAGATCCTCATACACCATATAATTCAACTTCTTTTATTTGGATTATTTCGTTGTCAAGATCAGTGTTCAAAATTTTGTATTTTAGCGTCTGACTATATGTATTTTTTCTTATCATAAAGGTTTGGTTATTTATTTAATAAACAAAAGTAGTCCTTTTCATTGGACATCAAATTGAAATTTCATACCGTTTGGATTGAGCCATAAAAGTGCAAAAACAAGATGCCCATATCCAAAATCTTTAACCTATTATAAGTTTTAAACAATAATTCTGAACTTGTCTCTTCCCCTATATTGGATAGAGTCGCTTATTTTTTGTAATATATATATATATATATATATATATATATATATATATATTATCATATTCTTTAATTTCCTATTCAAGAGGAACTGATACAATGAACCTCGTATACCAAAACAAAGGATAACCTTGACATTTTCCGCTTCCTTCAATTTTAAATACAGTTTGGTAAGTTTCCAAGGCTTTTAAGGTTTTTAAAAAACTTGCAATTGTGGTATAATTTAAATATTATCATTTGAGAAACCAAATGGTTTAACACTATTTGAAATTTTTTACCCTTCCAAAGATTGTTTCTATAGATTTTCCTTAAAAATTGCAAGAAATGAGTTTCTAACAAATTTCCATGTGAATTTTGGGAATACGAAATATTCGTGAGAAAAATCTCCATCAAATATGAAAACTTGGATGACTTTAGCAACGTAAGTTTTAGAAGTTAACATTTAATTTATTTGTTGGACATAACACTGGCTTTACAAGGTGTTACAGACAGTCACTAACTTTTTTTAAAGATAAAAAAGTAGTTAATTCGTGTCATATATCATAATAAAAAAATCTAAATTTAGAGGAATGAAATTCAATAAAAAGATTTTCATAATATAAAATCAAAATTAGTTTATTTTAAAGTGACTAAAACCATGTTAATTCTTGTTTCCATTTCCATGTTTCCTATTTCAAGGCCTGTTATAAGCCTCTTTAAAAGAAAACAAAAATCCATATAAGTTAGAAGTCTTTATCATCACAAGAAATAAAAACAATAAATTTTTACCAAATATTAAAATGACCAAGATTAAAAGTTTTAACATTCAATGATTATTTTAAAATGTCAAATATATTTTATGTTTTCACTACAAGAATGTTGGACCAATGTTAACGTTACACATTAGTGGTTAGAGAATAACATTAAAAAGAAGATATTACTAAAGTTGATTGAGCCAACATTAAGATAAAAATAAATAAAATATTCATATTCACATAGACTAAGTTGATGTAATGTGTAATTTTAAAATAAAAATTTATGAAATATAATTTGTGTTAGGTTTGTCTGAGATTAAAATTACAACATTTTAACATTAGTTTAGACCGAATATAAACAAAAATAATATTAATTAAACATTTTAAATCATTGGGTGAGCTTAATCAACCCTATTTTTTTTATTTATTAATAGAAGTGTCCATCCACTTAACGTTATAATTAATAATAGGTTAGTATCGACTTGACTGGTACTAAATGAGTGGGATAAAAAATAAAAGATGAATTAATGTTTAGAATATGTTTCTATTTTTGTCCCCTTCTGCTAAATATTGTCACTAACTCTTAGAAATCTTTCAATCCCTAATAGTGTTGATGAGTATGAAACCTCAATAGGCCCCAAAGTTAGTCTTCCGAATTGAGGCCCCAAAGTTAGTCTTCCGAATTGAGTTAGTGTGTGAAGCAAAACATGGGCTTTTGCTTCCGCACCTCCACAAATTTGAATATCCCTTAAATACCCTTAGCAGAGTATTAAGAGGGTCTCCTGCACTTGATCTGCGGCGAGTGGCGTGGAGCTTGTGGAGGAGCTGCACAGTGGTGGTTGAGCTTTTGAAAACATTTTCCGACAACATTTCTATCGCTGCAAGAGGTAAGTATTGTTCTTCATTAGGTAGGGGTGCATTTTCCGTTTCGCAGTGAACATTCATATTTCTAGAAAACAAAATCTGGACGGTTGATAGGGTGTAAGAAAATCATTATTGAAACACATTTTTGTAAAAGGATTTTTAGTTTACGGAAATCAATTTTTCGTAAGAGGGGGGTGGGGAATGGGTTTTACGGAAAACGTTTTTCATAAGAGGAGGTACCCAGTTACGGAAACCATTTTCCAAAACATCACAAAGCATTCCGAAAAACGTTTTTCGTAATGCATTTTATATCATTACGAAAAACGTTTTCTGGAATGCTTTGTGATGTTCCGGAAAATGTTTTTCGTAATTGGATACCTCCTCCTACGGAAACGTTTTTCGTAAAATCATGTTGCAGTGTTGTCCTCCGGATTGACTTTTCCGTAATAATGGAATTAATTATTGGATTTACTTTTTGTTCAATTTTGTTGTTTTATGTAGAAAGACTATGGATATGGAATTGTTCACCGGCATTTCTGATGAAATGGACATATGGTGTGGTGATGATGTTGATATGTGGGAGTCATATAGTGGTGATCGAATAAGTAATGAATCTCTGGGTGATGTCTGCAAGAATGCTTTTGATACCGATAAGGTGAAAGTTTAATGCATAAATCTATTTTAATAAATCAATATGGGAAAATTATTTTGAAGAACAAAGTTTAGTGTTTTGTTATGTTTAATGCAGGTATTTGCTTCTCGGGATGAGTTGTTGAAGTGGGCAAGAATGACTACTTATGGCTTTGAATTTGTCATTATTATATTAAGGTCAGATACTGCAAATGGTCAACGAGGAAGGAAGACATATGTTCTTTTGGGTTGCGAGAGAGGAGGTAAATACAGACGTTATAAGAAGAATTTAGATGTTAGTGAGAATGGAAGTAGAAAATGTGATTGTCCATTTAGACTAAGAGGAAGGCCAATGAATGACGGAGAAGGATGGATCTTGAAGTTAGCTTGTGGGTCTCACAATCATGACTTGGCAGAAACTTTGGTGGGTCATCCATATGCGGGTAGGTTGACAAATGAGGAGAAGAGCACGCTTGTTGAAATGACTAAGACATCAGCAAAGCCTAGAAATATTTTGATAACTTTAAAGAAGCATAATGAGAAGAATGTGACCACAATTAAACAGGTTTATAATGCCATCAATACATATCGAAGAACAAGAATAGGTCACAGAACAGAAATGCAACATTTGATGATGTTGCTTGAGTGAGACATGTATTTGCATTGGTGTAGGTGTAATCAAGGCACAAATGTGGTGCAAGATTTGTTTTGGACACACCCAGATTCAGTTAAATTACTAAATTCATTTAACATTGTATTGATGATGGATAGTACTTATAAGACAAATAAGTACAGGCTTCCATTACTTGAGATTGTTGGTATGACGTCAATTGGGCTGAAATTTTCTGCTGCATTTATTTTAGTCAAAGCAGAACGTGAAAATAACTTTGTTTGGGCCCTTGAAAGATTGAAAGGGTTGTTTACGAGAGTTGATGCATATCCTAAGGTAATAGTAAGTGATAGAGATCTTGGATTGATGAAAGCAATAAGAGTTGTGTTTCCTGAATCTTGTAATGTTTTGTGTCGCTTTCATATTGACAAAAATGTCAAAGCAAAGTGTAAAATGATAGTTCATCTGAGAGAGGCATGGGATCAAGTCATGGAAGCTTGGGGATCTATAGTTGATTGTGAGACAGAACAAAAATTTGAAGATTGTGTCATAGCCTTTAAAGTTGTTTGTTCTCCATGGCCCATATTTGTTGATTATGTGCTTAGTACTTGGGTACTTCCTTATAAGGAAAAATTTGTGAAGGCATGGACAGATAAGTTGATGCACTTAGGTAACACAACAAGTAACAGGTATGTGACATAGTAATGTTTTTGGTTCTATAGTTTGATATAATATTTCATATATGTAATATCTAATATTTATTTTTGTAGAGTTGAGTCTGCTTATTGGAATTTGAAAAGGATGCTTCAGACATCCATGGGAGACATATGCTTTTGTTGGGATTCTGTTAACAAGATGATCATCCTGCAACATAATGCGATTAAAGCTTCATTTCAAAAGAGTTTGAATGTAGTTAGTCATTTGTTCAATGTAATAGCATACAAGAATTTGGTTGGGTTTATTTCAAAATATGCATTACATGTTATATCAGAAGAGATGAATCGACTTAAATATGTTGGCTTTGAAAAAGAGCACTGTGGTTGTACTATTAAATCAACGTTTGGACTGCCTTGTGCATGTGAATTGGCTTCGTTTGGTTTAGGGAGCATACCGCTACAATCAGTTCATATATTCTGGACACGGTTAAGCTTTGCAGATATCTCATTACCTGAAACTCCATTTGAGTTGTCAATCCAACAAAAGTTCGATGTAATCTATAAACGGTTCACAGAGGTTGATATTGCGGGCAAACTTGTCATCAAGAATAAATTGCGTGAAATTGCATTTCCAAATAAAACATCTATAGGAGTACCACAGTCCAAAGTCAAAACAAAAGGTGCAGAAAAGGGTTGGGCTAGGTAATTTGCAAGATCAACCAAGCGAATACCCTCTTATTTTGAGAATGTTGATGCACTCCATTCACAACAAGATAGTTCATCCACTAAAAAATTGTGCAATGCAGTGAAGGAAAAAACTCCCTTATTTAAATCCATCCCAATGGTTGATCAATTTCCTATTGGAATCCATCCTTACATTATTGATGTTGTTGATGTGGTCGCAGATGGCCATTGTGGTTACCATGTTGTTGCAGCATTGTTGGGAATGGGAGAAGAATTATGGGTTGTGGTTCGTATGGATTTACATAAAAAGCTTTCTCACTTTCGGGTTGAGTACCTTCAACTTTTTGGGGGTCAAGATCGATTTGAATTTTTAAAAAACTCACTCCTTGTTGATGGGTTGTCTACGGTATGTAACTAATATTGTTATGTTTTGCAGGCAGGTTCAGATAAGTGGATGAGTATACCTGACATAGGATGTCTAATTGCCAATCGGCATAACGTGATTGTGGTTTGCTTATCTTTGAAACAATCAATCACAATTTTTCCTTTAAGAACACAACCACCAAATGATTTGAAATTGCATCGAATAATTTATATAGGACATGTTTATGGCAATCACTTTGTCCAGGTATTTGTCATTGATTTAATACTATCCTTTAACATAATTTACTATATCATGTGTTCATTACTTGTGGTTTTTGTGCAGGTAAAATTGCATGATGGTTGTCATATTCCCCTTACTGATTTGTGTTGTCAGCTCATTGTTATGCGATTACAAAATCTTGGGAAATTCCTTACACAAGTCGGATGCAAGTTTTTACACAGTTGGTGGGGACTAGAAGACCTTTTTAGCTTTTGTGTTTTGTCATTTCAAAAGAGTTATGTTCTCATGTTTGTAATTAAACCATATGATTGAAGACTTATGATGTTATTTACGATGTTCTTTATGTCAAACATTGAAACAAATTAGTTAGATATAATTAACTTACTAAAGAAGTCATAAATTTCAATTCAAAGCTTCTACATGTCTGGTCCTTACTACATAATGTCATTACCAAATAAGTTAGCTACATATGCAATCACTAATATCATTACATCAACTGAAGAGGACGTTCTTCTACATTCTAAACATAAAAACATAAATATCAACATCTGCACCGTCTGACATAAACCGCTGTCTAGTCGGTGGCTCCTCTACCTAGCATAAGTGTTGTCTGTATGCCATCCCATACAGGTGTTCCCTCAGGGACATGACCTTCATCCACCAAGGACTGCAATGTCTCAGACATTCTCCTAATAATGCCCTGTAAATAGAAACATATAACTGTGTCATAAAATATTTTATTTATATAATGTTGTTGAATAAGTACAAATAACTAACCATAGCAGCAGACTCGTGCTGCACATGCTGTGTGTCATCATCATGTGTCTGGCCATCATCAACATCTGCACCTCTCATGGGGCAACAATCGCAGGTCGATCATGATCAAGCATCTGAATGATATAAGGATATGAGACCAAGCGGAACCACTCCATATATCCTTCCACGTATTGTCCTGCGCACTCTATGGGTGTGACGTCTTGAACAACATGAGCATGAAAGTGGATCCACCGACGGTCCAATTCCTCAATAGATTAGTCTGCTTGAAGATGCAAGGATGGGTGTCGAGGGATCATCTGCACGAATCCATATTGCCTGAGAACACGCTCAGGCAAGTGCATGTGCCTCCATCTTTGGCATCTAATGAACCCGGAAAACAATGAAATCCAATCAAATGGATGTGTCTGCCTATGCTCCTCATATGGCATAAAGCAAATATCAAATAGCAGAAGATTATCAAGGTCAAATCTAACAACAGCAACCGAAGACAACCTATCAATCTAATAACGCTTACACCTAGGCTAGTCCTCGATATAATCCGTGTGCAAATGTCTCTGACCTATATTTGGAAAACGCTCATATATCCAAGCCTACCATTTAATGAAAATAAACGCAATTAAAATAAATATAACATATTCATTAAAAACATTACCAGCTCATTAATTTAAACAATAAAACAACTAACCTGCAACAACGTCGCATATCCACCTAGCTGCTTTGTAGATCCATAACTTGCATCCCCCAACTGTTCATATAAATAGGGCAAGGCAGCTGCCGCCCATGAAAATTCCCCAATCACCCTCAAATCAACAAAAAAACCCATGAAACTAACATTCACTGAAGTGGCACTCTTATTTGCAAAAATAGTCCCTCCAACTAGGTGGAGCAAATAAGCTCAGGAGCTATAGTCCACTCTCTGTTACTACAAGCATCCTCATATACCTCCCTTAACCAGCTCAATTTGACATGTCCACCCGTACACTGCCTAGTCTTTGTGTCAGCATTACTACGATCAACATTAAGGACCTCAACTAAGAGATCTGTAGCTGTCTCAGCATCCAAGGTGGGGTAGGTGTAAAACCGACCAATAACTGAGGGGTGTAACAATGTAGACACATCATCTAAAGTGATGGTCATCTCTTCGATAGGGAGGTGGAATGAGTTTGTTTCGGGGTGTCACCTCTCTACAAAGGCTGACAATAAACCTTTGTCTACCATCTCATAGTTGCATCCTACCAACGAACTTAAGCCAAACAACTCAACTGCTGCTTCATTCCTTCTATATGGCAGACCAAACTTGCTCAATTTTTTCCATGGGATACCACCTTCAGCTTACCACGGTCCTACACCAAAACATACAATCTTAAATCATACGACAATGAAAAACCAAATATTAAGTCAAATAAATTTACTTACCACGCCATTCCACAATTGCATAGCAACGTGGTTTTCATAATTAACTAACAATGACGTATCATAAGGTCCTCCTGGATAACCTTCGACCTCTACAACATGAACCTCTTCAGCGACATTGCCTCCAAAGTCATCCTCAATAGCAATGTTTGAGGTATCACCTCGCTCTCTTCGTCTGACATAAGCAGTTGGTCGTACCCTCTCTGGTTGAGATCCTGCACCTCTTGTTCTCACCATCCTCTGTATTAAAAACAATCACCAAATTATGTTAATAGCATCCGTAATGCAATGTTTTTTAAGAAATGACGTTTGTTACGAAATCTCTTTTCCGTAACAAACGTCATTTCTTAAAAAACATTGCATTACGGAAAAGGTTTTCCGTAATGCACTATAATTTTTTTAAAAAATAAACTACGACAAAGGTTTTCTGTAGTCCAAAAGTTTTTGAAAATAATTTTCATTACAGTAAGGATTTTCCGTAATGCATAGTAATTTTGAAAAAAACTACATTACGAAAAAGCCTTTCCGTAACAGTCTGCATTTTTGAAAAAAAATACAATTACGGAAGACCCTTTCCGTATCAATCTCGGAAAAAGATTTCCGTAAATAACAGTAAATTCTTCGCACCTCCACCATCACCCCCTATTATCTACACCTCCAACACTCAATAATCCATCCCTATAAAGCAATTCAACCCCAACATTTCTCAAATCAACAACAAATCACTTACCTCTACTCTCGCAATCTCCAATTTGTACACCTCTCCGAAGCTCCGGTCTCTCTTCCACCATTGCAGTTCTCTCGCATAACTCTGCAGGACCTTCCACTACAGCCACACCTCTGCACCACAAGCACAGAACCTCGAGCTTCCACCACAAAAGACACAACACCTCCAATCTTCCACCACACAGCAACAGCACATCGTTCAATCTTCCACCGCGCAACTCGCAGCCTCCACCAACCTAGCCCCTTTTGTCTTCTTTAGCAGGGGTATTACAGTCTATTTGTATGAATTGTAAGGGTGCAGGAAGCAATTGTGGGGGTGCAGGAAGCAATTCCTCAAAACATGTGCTGAGCAACAATCTTCAACTAGAAGTTCAAGAAGCTTAAACTTGTTGGTGATGATATCTGTGGTGGCGTTGAGGCTTGTGTCGTGGAGGTGAAGGTCACTATATTGATTGACCTAAAAGTGAAATTTGTAAAATTAAATATTATAAAATTATAAGACATTTATTTAATTTGAAGAATTTTGTTGATTTTGAACTATTTTTGGTCTTAGAATTGTAAACATGTTATTCAATTTAGATTGTAAAATTTTTTTGTTAAATTGATTTGACAATACTTGCATATTGTCATTTAGCATTAAAACTTTGTTTAGTGCTTGATGCAATCAAAGTAATTAAAATGAGAAGACAATTTTCTTGATAACAACTAATGAAACTCACATATAGGTATGCATTGAGAAGATAAAACTGTTATTTGATTGTTTATGTATGATATATATTACTACAAGAAAACAAGTAATTAGCTACTAAAAGATGTGTGGATTGTATGACCTACGGAAGAAGCGTGGGCCAAACCTACTCTACCACGTAGAAACCCACACATATAAGAAAAAAATTTAAATAAAAAATAAATTCAGTTTGCGTGGACTATACCCACGTAACCCATAAAAAAATATAAAAAAATAAAAGAGAACATTGTGGCGCAAAAATGTGTGGGCTGGACCCATGAATAATAGAAAAAAAAATAAAAACTAGAGTATGCTTGGGCTAGACCCATGCAGAAAGCTAAAAAAAAATAAAAGAAATAAAATAAAAAGAGTATGCGTGAGCTAGACCCATACACAATGAAAAAAATTAAAATAGAAAATAAATGCATTATGTGTGGGCTAGACCTACACATAATGCAAAAAAGAAATTAACTATAAAAATTTAATTATAGGTAGCGTGGGCTAGACCCATGCAAAATGTAAAAAAAAATTCAAAAAAAAAAACCAAGCGAGGACCAGACCCGCACACCAAAATATTATTTAAAATTAATCAATTGCAAGTAGCGTGGTCTGGTGGTTAAGTTTATTGAATTAATAAGTATAATAATAATCGTAACATGATAAAAAAACTCCTCTGGTTTGATGGTTAAGGGTCCTGTCCAAGTCCTAAGAGGTTTTGGGTTCGAGTTTCTCCTGTTGCACTTTCTCCGTTAATGGTAGGTAATAAAAATAGTATAAATAGTGATAGTAATAATAAGATATTTTATAATTTTTTAATATTTTTTTATTATGAGCGTGGGCCTGGCCCCCGCGAGCTTCTTCTATTTCTGCATGGGTCAGACCCACGCAAAGCCGCCGCTATTTGCATTTAGTTCATGGCCCACACTTATTTCATGTTGCTTCCAAGGTTTTAACGTCCACTGCTTGACCCACGCTTTACCGACTCAATAACGTAGGCTTTTGTATCTTTGCGTGGGCTTTTGGCCCACGCTAAAACTAGTATTTTTTTGTAGTGTATGTTGCATGCATGTTTAATGACAAAGGCCTCCAATAAAACATTAAGTTTAAACAAAATAATTCAAAATAAAATCCTATTAACTTTTGGGACATGAAACAATATCTGGTTTGGATGGAAAATTAAGGAAACCAAACCATCAACATAATTAAAGCAATCCAAATATGTAGAATCATCCACGTGCAACTTTTTGGTTACTATCTTTAATGTTTTTCTTTGCCTATATAAGATACATTCTGTGGTGAGTATTAGTTAGGCAAGCTAATGGCAATAAGAGACGTTAGGGGATTCTCCATCCTAATTTTATAACTATTATAACATTTGTAGATGAGGCTAGAGTAGGTACACATGATTCTTTGTGGTAGAAGGACACTAGAAAAAAAATGTCGAGAAGAACAAAGGGTTAATTGGTTCAATATAAATATAAAGTGGAACATAGGTATTTAGGGAGATATATCATTGTGTGACGCCTTATTAAAAGAAAGATTCTCAAGAATTTACATGAATTCAATTACAAAAAAAGCTAGTCCAGGCAAGGCTGAATGGTGGAACACAAATATATGGGTATGGAACTTGTCTTGGAGAAAGGGAGTGGTTTGAGTGGGAGGAATGTATAGTGTCTAGTTTCATGAGTGAGGTGGAAAGGATAACACTAAACAAGAATAATGAGGATGAATGGGTTTGGAAGGATGAGTATCATTAAATCAACATATAAGAGGTTAAGGTACACTAACAGAAACAAAATAGAAGTCCATATACCTCTCTCGAAAAACAAAAGCCTTACTAAATGTCCAACAATTTGCTACACGTGATAATCTACTTAATAAAGGGGTGAACTTGGATAGTAAACTTTGTGAGATATGTGGGGATGGTGATGAAAATGTCTCTCATATATTTTTTACATGCAAAATAAAAGCACATATTTGAACTATGTGATAAGTGTCAATTTTGAGTATTTTTATACATGAGAAAGCTTGAGTACTTGTGGGTTTAAGTGTTCTTTGAGATAGTAATTATATCCAATTTGAGAGTTTTTGGATCTAAATTTAGATTTTGAGTACAGAGTTAAAGGAAATTATTTGATCTCAATTATTGTGAAATATTAGGTATAAAAGAATGAAGAAAATAAGAGATTGGAAGACGTATGAAGAAAATAAATAAAAAGTTTAAAATAAAAAAATCCCAAGCGAAAAGTCACTTAACCTAGGTCCAAAAACGAGTTTAAAGGGGCAATTTTAGTTTTTCTGAAGGGATCTAGACCTGGAGAAACGAGAGCAGCCGTCAAGGACGAAAGAAATTCATCAATTCTTCTTCTTCTCTGGCAATCTTTCTTTCCTTGGATTGTAATGGCTACCATGAGTAGCTAATTTTTCATCTTTGGGATTGAATGTAATATTTTAAACTCATTTGTATTTTGGTGATTTTTATATATAATATTCAGTTTCTACTCAATTGGTATTTTTATCTTGTGCTTAATGGTAGATTTTATCTTAATAATAGAGTCTTAATTTTGATTCTTGAATTTAACTGGGAAGTACTTTTAAGTTTCTGACCTAATGAAAATACTGAATATATTAGAATTCTAGGGATAGGTTTCGATGTATTGATTGCGTATAACATCTGTTCTTAATGTTGGGTAATTTACTAAATAGCTGAGGGATCAGTGTGTAGTAAATTTTCTTATGAATTTCATGTCAGAGGAATCAGTGTGAATGATTTTTATATGTGCATCAATTGTGAGCAGTTATAGATATTGTATGTTTTTATCAAATCCAAAATATGAATGAAGGAGATAGATGAAGTTCAATCCCAGAGTCCTTCTAGATCTTTTAAACCCTTTTTGATAATCGTTATTTATCTTTTAATTGCTCTTTTATGTTTATTGAATCAAATCATCCTGAAAACCATAATTGCTTAGTAAGTAGTGAAAACTGAGATTTATAAGCAAAATTGTTGTTTGTGGGATCGACATTTGTACTTTAAAAATCTATATTACTTTTGACTCGGTACACTTTCTGAAATAGGTCAACACTATGTGTGACCTATGGGCTGGTGTACAATCTGCATACCATAGTATTACACATATTCAGTTATGTCAATTTGAACAGATAGGTCTAAACAATAAGTGCAACAGAGTATGGAAGTGCATATGGATGGCTAGAATTTGAGTATTTGGAAGTACAAAAACAATATCAAATTTAGGAATTCAAAAGTGGACGCCCAAGAGATTTTAATTGTCGTTCAACTCAAATCTGGACATGGATCACACACAAGCACTCCAAGGATCTTTTTTTCTTATTCTAACTGGTGAATATGTGTCCAATGGCATGTATTGAATCCATATATGCAAAATATACTATAGTAGGACGGGCACAAAAAATCTTTATTTTCTAAGTATACCTATGGCAAGTATAAATTAAAAGTTCTGCTCTTATTTGCAATCTGTAAGATGCATGAGAAAGGTATAATGTTCTGTTAGTGTAGAATCTAGGTATGCAAAGTTATAGGGAAAGTTGCAAGAAATTTGTAATACGAGAGATTGATATTGTATTCAGACAAGGACATGTTTTGAGAGAAATTGCCACCAATGCTGACCAAGTTTTCATACATTGGTGTTGAAGAGTATCATACATCCATTTAAAAAGTTGGTGTATGTGTTAACAGTTGCGAAGGAAATGACACCACCTATGGCCAAGCCTATTATCCTCCTGAAGAAGAATGTACATTGAGGTTTGTCAAGATGGATTTTGAATAGTGTGTGAAAGAAAGAAGGGACTGATAAGAGTTTTTAATGAGTAGTTGTATAAACAGTGCAATTTCTGCTATTGTATCATAATCATGGTTTAAGGCATCTAACTGGTGTGGCAACTTCTATACTAGCAATTATGATCCTTGAGGTTTAGAAAATAGAATTTTAAATGCGTATTTTGGAATGTAAAAAGTTTTGCAGTTGAAAAAGAATGATAATTAGAATTTAAAATAGGAATGTTATAACACTACAAGAAAAAAACTATTTAGAAACCAATTTTTAGCTACCAAATGAAATTGTTGCTAATTGTGACGAAAATAGGTACCAAATTAAATTTTGGTTGCTGAATAATCACAAAATAAAAGTAATAATTGAATTAGTGACCAATTAAGTCAAGATAATTTGTATCTAACATTAGCTACCAAAGTTTCAGTGACCTATACCATTAGATTCTAAATTAGTCTCTAAGTTAAATTGGTATCTAATTAACTTAGAGACTAATTTAGAATTTAATGGTATAGGTCACTAAAACCTTGGTAGCTAATATTAAATACCAATTATCTTGTCTTAATTGGTCACTAAATTTAATGATTACTTCTATTTTGTAGTTATTTAGCAACCAAAATTTAATTTGGTGACTATTTTGGTCACAATTAGCAACCAATTCATTTGGTAGCTAAAAATTGATCTCTAAATAACTTTTTTCTTATACTGATAACTTAACACTACATAATGTTACACTAGTCAAAAGTCCAACCCCTATTTTGATCCAATTTTTGTAAGAAGATTTTGTAAAGGATTGGGACAATCCCATTTTCCAATTTAATTTTTATGTTATTACTAATATAAAAACTATTACAACTTGTGACCATTCTGTCACAATTTTTCTTACTTACTTTCTTTCAAAATTATACCATAAGTTAATTCAATTTCTACTACATCATTTTTTAGTTTAGGTCATGCTAACATGTTAACAATTAAAAAATTATTACCTAATATAGGAATAAAAAATGGTTGTTAACTATTCACTAAAAAGTAAGTTTTATTTTTCTTTAAATCAAAGTATAGCAAGAATGTTGCCTATTTGTTTTAAGTAACATGTTATTCTTTTGTTTTTTTTTATCAACAATAAAAGATATATAAATTGGAAGCCCAAGTACTTTAACTCTTATACAAAAAGTTATATACAAAATCTCTAACTATTAACATCTATTGTTTGAAACAAAAAGACAAAGCCCTACAATTAGGCTTGTGACATTTAGACGTTTGACCTATTAACACTAATGGTCATTTAAATTTTCTTATAATTCATGTCTCCTTGAGGTATTTCCTTTACACTTATCAGTTCAAATGTTGGTGTAGTCCCAAGTTGTAGTTATACATTCATTTCAACATTTAGATTTTGAGTGAACATCCATGACTCTTTGTCTTGAGTATAATTTAAAGTAAAAATTTTAATCCTTTGTTTTGCCTTCCATACATGCTTTGTTCTTAAAGGTGAAAACAACAAGTTATTCAATATGGACAATTATGGACAATACTTGATAAAATGAGTACCTTAGACAATTTTCTTGAATTCCAATCATGTGTTTTGGCTTCCATAAATACTATGTTTTTAAATGTGAAAGAAACAAGTTATTCAATATGGACAATTATGGACAACTTTCTTAAATTGTGGGTATATGTGAACCAATGATAATTTAATTAAAATGTTTTATTTACTTAAAACGCTTACTTTTGTTATGCTACATATGTATATATATATATATATATATATATATATATATATATATATATATATATATATATATATATACATATATCCTATAATTAAATTATTAAATATTATTTTTTTATTTTGTGTCCGTTAGACCAATGCTATAGCGTCCTTTCCATAAACCGATAAAAGATTAAATAATTGTCACACATAGATCGTGAAACTTTTAACTGATACAAGAAAGACATTAATTATATCATAGTGTTGGTTTTTTTTTCTGATAAAAGAAAATAGTGTTAGTTTTTTTTATATTTATATTCTTTTTTTGATCGACACTAAAATAATTTATTTTTAGTGTTTTTAACGGGTCAATATAATCTAATAATCTATATTTATTATTCATATATTTTAAAATAAAATAATTTTTTACATATATTATATATAGAAAGAAGTAAACATTAATCACTATAACAATTGTATGGTACATGGAGTGGAGCTATTTTGAAATTCAAACTATTTGATTTCAAATTGTATAAATTGTATATATAAGTTTTATTTTCCTTTAAATCAATGTATACCAAAAATGTTGCCTATTTGTTTTAAGTAACATGTTATTCTTTTGTTTTTGTTTATCAGCAATAAAAGAATATAGAAATTGAAAGCCCAAAATGAGTATTTTAACTCTTATACAAAAATTTATATATAAAATGTCCAACTATTAACATCTATTGTTTGAAACAACAAGATAAAGCCCTATAATTAGGCTTGTGACATTTAGACGCTTAACCTATTAACACTAATTGTCATCTAAATTTTCTTGTAATTCATGTCTCCTTGGTACATTTCCTTAACAGTTATCAGTTCAAATGTTGGTGTAGTCCTAAGTTGTATTTATACATTCAGTTCAACATCCAAATTTTGAGTGAACACCCATGACTCTTTGTCTTAAGTATAATCTGCAGTAAAAAAAATTCAATTCTTTGTTTAGCCTTCTATAAATGCTTTGTTCTTAAAGGTAGAAACAACAAGTTATTCAACGTGGACAATTATGGACAATGCTTGATAAAATGAGTACCTTATACCACTTTTTTAAATTCTAATCATATGTTTTGCCTTTCATAAATGCTTCGTTCTTAAAAGTTGAAGAAACAAGTTAGTTAATATGGACAATTATGGACACCTTTCTTAAATTGTAGGTATTTTAAACTATATTTTAGATCACGTTTTTATGATGTGGGTGCTTTGAACCTTGACATTGCCTTTAATATATTTATTAGTTCTACATGTGACCCAATGATAATTTAATTAAATGTTTTATTTACTTAAAGGGTTTACATATATATTTCGCTTATTTAATGTTGACCCAGCTAATCCTATGATTAAATTATTAAATATTAACTTTTTATTTTGTGTCCATTAGACCAACACTATAGCATCATCTCCATATACCAATAATTGTCACACATTAACCGTGAACTTTCAACCGACATTAATTATATCATAGTATAACATCCTCTTCATAGACCAATAATTGTCATTATCACACATTAATAGTAAACTTTCAACCCAAGGACATTAATTATATCATAGTATAACATCCTCTTCATAGACCAATAATTGTCACACATTAATCGTAAACTTTCAACCTAAGATGAACATTGATTATATCATAGTATAGCATCCTCTCCATAGACCAATAATTATCACATATTAATCGTGAACTTTTAATCGAAGATAGACATTAATTATATCATAGTGTTGATTTTTTATATTTATATTTATTTTTTGACTGACACTAAAATACTTTATGTTTAGTATTTTTAACGGATCAATATAACCCAATAATTTATATTTATTATTCATATATTTCAAAATAACACAATTTCTCACTTGTATATAGAAAGAAATAGACATTTATTACTATATCAATTGTGTCATAGAAGAACTATTTAGAAAATCAAACTATTTGAATTCAAATTGTATAATAACATTATTCATTGTAATATTCCTCGAACTAAAGAATAAGTAGACTTTGCCTATACTAACGAAACATTTTCTATATAGCCCTAATCAACCAGGAGAGTGATCTAGTTACTTATCAGTTATATTAAACTTTGTTCGTTTCAAATAAAACTAAAGATTGATGATTGAAATAAGATATTTTAATTATTGGATGAGAAAAAAAAATAATTTTCAAGACATTAATGATTTGGTATACATTTGTATCTGATATTATAATTGATGATTTTCTTATCTAAGAATAAGATTACTTATTTTAACAATCTTACCCTATTATTTATAAAACTTTTTATTATTGATAAAAAAAATTAGCTTCTAAAATAAGTTTTTCATATAAACCTTTGATATGGGATAATAATGCTATAAAAGTTTAGTTTTTTTTTTTCTTATTAGTAAAGAATGTATTTAAGAATGTTACAACTCTTATACAAAATTGTTAAAGATTGTATCATCTCCATTCTCCAATAAAAGTTTTATAAATGTTTTTAACCGAATTTAGCAAAAAGAAATACCTAAGCTAAAAAGCTAACTTGAATTTTTTTTATTTTATTTTTTCAAATGAAATTAAAATTGGGTAAGCTACACTACTAAAATAATAAATAAAGATAACACACAACATACTTATCTCACAAAGTCATTTGTATTAACTCTTCACCTTCATCTTCAAGGTTATTTTTCTCATAACCCTCCAATTTACTTTTCACCTAGAACAAATTGATCTCTCTCCTCAATTTCATCCAAAGAAGAACAACACTTCACAAAGGTTGTGAAATTCCTATATGTAGAGGATGTTTATGGAGTTGGAACGAGTCCACTTTGATCTATATATGTATTAAATGGGCCAAGGTTTTATGATAAACAAGTAGGTGAAAAAAGACATTGATTATAATGGAATCTTATTATCTCAAATTGTACTATATTATTATAATGTAGTTCCAAGTTCCAAGTGATGCTCACCATGATGAAGCAGAAAGGTATAATCATCTAATCTAAAGCACAGTAGTCATGGTCCACCAATATGAACACTACAGAGCTAAAAACATGTATAAAAGCTATTGATTATCAAATTAAGAAAGATAAAGAACTAAAGCTACGTGTCGGTATTTATTCCAGGGTTTTGATGCTCTAAGCTAGCTAAACGTGAAGTGATAATTAACTAGAGCTTGGTCCAAAAACTAAAAACAGAAAAGAAGAAAAAAAAATAGTGTATGAAACTACTACACTAGAGCAGTTTCTCATTCTGAATGAGAGGACTCTAATTAAAGTGCTGATAAATTCAAGATTCTCTGTTTCTTTTAGCGTAAAACCCGTATATAGTTTCAATAAAAAATGATATATCGAATTCAGTGTAATTAATTGCAGATATGTGTTTTTTTATCACGAGTCATGGGATTTGTATCGTGAATAAGAATAGCGTTTTATATCCTCCTAAAATATAATATTCTTCCTGATATTTTGTAAAAACAAATAGTTTATAAAAAATAAGTATAACAATATCAAAAAGTAATATTTCTCTCATTATATATAAGAAATAAAAATAGTAAAATGGTATTATAAGAGAACTAAGATTCATCAAAGAAGAAGAAGAATAATGATAACTAGTCCAAGCAAATATATATCTTATTATTGCATGTTTTTCAGAAGAAGAAAAATGAACAGTGAGTGTGGCAGTGTGTCCAAAATGGCTCCCTTAACACAAGAAATGCTGTATATAGACTTTTTCAGGCAGTGTTTGTTCATTATTGAGAATGATCTTTGGGAAGTGCCGATCTATGGAAAAACTGAGGAACTGGACAAGGCTAAGAATAGAATCCAAGGAAAAGATGGATATTAATAAATTAACAAAGCACATATTGGCATTGGTGGAATAACAGTGTAAAGAAGCAGAGAGAGCTAGCTAGGGTTTCAAGGAGCATCTATTCTATAGTGAAGACAAAACTCTGAGTTTATTTATCTCTCTTCTCCCCTTCAATATACAACCATATATTAATATTAATATCAATAATATTAATATATATTATATAGTATTACTTACTACTATAACTTACCTCAAACTTTTGATTTTACTTGCACCCTTTTATTTGTCTAGTGCCAATGGCACTTTAGGAAGAGGCTTTAACTCTTGCTAGCTCTTGAGGTCTGTTTGTTCCGGTTGTTGCCTCGAAAAGGAACCTTTTTTTTTTTTTCCAGAGCAGCGCACGTGTGACCCAACACCCAATGCTCTCATCTCTGCCACCATAATACTAGAAAACCCTAATCACACAGAGACAGACAAAACATAGTGAAGCCCATAACCCCCACCATTACCCTTATTCCTAGAAATGCATGAATTTAACTGTCCAACATCTGTTACTTTCTAAGAGTTATCAACTTAATAGTAAAATAGTCTAAACATTTAATTAACTGCAGTGATAAAAGGGGTGGTCTTCTAGTACTAGAATGCTTAAAAGAAGGAGAAAAATGTGTATTCGTGAGACATGGCGGTAATGATGGTGCTAATTTTGAGTATGGGTTTGGATGTAATGATGGTGTTAGAAGAAGAGAGGGTAATGATGGTTGAGTTAGTTGTTCTAAGTACAAGAGGCTAATTATTGTGTCCAAAACTTTTTCTGGATATAGATAAAATTTAGAATAAGTTCATGTACATGTTATTATGTTTTGTTACTGTAAGGTTATAATTTGTATTTTTAGATCATGTTTTAGAATCTGAATCTAGGTTCGGAGTCCTAGAAAAACCACTCCAAACAGATAAAAGGCAGAAATAAAAGAAAAATTGAAAAGAAAACAGAAAACCGTTCTCTTTTCCTACTTCCTGCAAAGATTGACTGATAAATTATCAGACAAGATGCTGGAATTGCAGCAAAAGCATGAAGAGAGAGAGAAAGAATGCACATGATATAGCTGCTGCTTCGTCCCGAAGCAACTACACACTAACGACAATTTAGACATGTAATAATGATCAAACCCCACCGAAAATTCATGAATTTATACATCCTTCTGCCACTCAACACCGATCAAAGCCTTTAATTAACAGTAAACTAAGTTATAATTAAGCAAGAGGAGAATGAACAGTGATGAAGATCATAAGAGTCGAAATTGAAAAGAAGAAGGAAGAGAGACATGAACAAAAATAAAAGAAGAAAACAAAGATAACCGAAAATCCCATGAAAAAGTAAACATTTTTGTTAAAAGGGGGGGCGAGTGCTGCCACCCCAATAGCCCTCAGCCGGTAATTGAACGGAATTGAGAAGATTCTGAGGAACTCCATGGAAGAGAGAAGAGCTGTTAGGATCTCCGACAAGCTGTTGCGGCTGTTGCGGCTGAGACTGCGATTGCTGCTGTGTCCCTGCAATTCCCGGCGATCCTAATCCTCCGGTGCCCGGAACCGGTACCGGAGCTTCCTCTTCCTCTAAGGGTAGTCTCTCATAAGCAGCATTACCAAATGAAGCAGCCATGATCACAACAGGACCTGAAGCCACCAGGGGTCCCACCACGCTTCCACCTACCACCTGTCCCTGTCCGCCAGCAAGGTAAATGGCGAGTCCTGACGCGGCCGGTGGAGCCGGCGGCGGCAGAAAAGACCCGGAGAGGGATAGAATCTCGAACCTTCCATGAAGGGTCACAACGGCACCGGGAGAAGCAGGCTGCCGGAGGGTGACGTTGGTGACGGTGCCGCTGCCACTGAGCACACAGACACCACGCTGTCGCCGCCTGGCGAAGGCGGTGACGCTCTCCATGATGTCGCAGCCGTTGGCGATTTCCATAACATGGGATCGGAGAGCGTTGGCACTGTCCCTTGTGATGATAATGGGTGGTTTGGGCTTGTTTTTGGACCCTGCGGGTCTTCCTCTTGGCCTTCTCGCCATTTCAGTTCCTCCTCCATCTCCAGACCCGGGTTCCTGGCCTTCTCCGGCGGTGTGGGGCGGCGTGGTGGCCCCGCCGCCACTGCCGGTGTTCTCGTCGCGATCTCGCTTCTGGCCGCGGCCAATGGCAGCTTCATCTTCGGCGTTTTGGTGGTTGTGGTGGGGTTGGAATTGGTGGTGAGGGTGTAAGTGAAGATCTCTAGTGAGAAAAGGGGGAGGGAGAGGGCGTCCTTGTGCTGCTACAGGATCCATTTATCACAACCCTAGGTTTTGAGGCCTTCAAGAATGAACACCCAGAAAGCAAAAGGTTGAAGCTAATTAAAAAGATAACAAATTTAGATCTAGAAGGAGGTGGTGAGGGGGTTCTCTCTCTTGGGGGGGCTTGTTTGGTTTTCTTTGGGTTGTTTCCTTTGAGGTGTTGGGAGCATGCTACTTAGTACTTACCTTGAACATAAAAGGAAAGAGAAGAAATTAAGGTTGTTTGCAAAACCCCACCAAAAATTTAGCTGAAAAAGCCACCATTTGGTGATTAGGGTCTTTGTGAGTAGGGAGGCTTGGTTAATTTGATGATTGGCATCTGAAGCCAAGCTACCTTTATGGGAGTAAGGGAGAGGTAGTTCAGGGTTTGGAGGGAATAAGGTAATAAAGAGTTCTAAGAAAGGGAAAAGAGGGGGAGAGAAACGAGTTGGGGGGGCTTTTGTGTTGGGTTATTATGGGAGATGGTGGTGCTATTTCATTTTTTTCTTTTCCTTTTTTATTTTTATTTTTATTTTTTTGCCCTTTCGGCTTTTTAGTTTTTCCCTCAGTTGAAACCCCATTTGGGTTAGGGTTAGGTCGAAGGAATCGGATCGATGATGGATGATGGGTTTGATATTGGTAAGAAAGACAGCGTGCGCATGGGCGGTGTGTGTGGGCCCCACACTTCTCTCTGAGGGCCCCACTTTATTCAAGACTTCCATGCTTTGCTTCCTCTCTTTGTCTCTCTCTTTCTTAACCCAAGTTTGTGTGTAAGTTAGTTCCTTCTCTATCCAGAAAAAGCCTGCAAATAAGAACACACTGTGCCCTTAACTTATTGGCCAAAACCCTTACTCCATAATCCTTAGTTCTTTTGCTGTGATCTCTCTGACCACCTTCCCTTTCAGCCAGCCACCTCTCTCACTCTCACTTTGCCTTTGAAACTCATTATTGCTTCCTCTTATGCTTCCCAGAATCAGTATACTTCAAACTTCACCCTTATCCCGTGCTTCTAAACTTTCTTCTTACACAATAACTTCAATTTTTTTCCTTTTCTATAAACACTATTCAACAAACAACTCTTTATTCTTTCTAAAACTCTACACCCCACAGCATGATTCAAATTCAAACAAAATTTACAACTTACCATAATTATCAAATATATATGAACATTTTTCTGATCACAAGTTACACAATTAAAATCCGAATACCAGACATTAAATTAGAGCAACTTTATGTTGATTTTTGATTGTGGTTTGATCAATATCAGCATACATATGTTTGATCCTGAAAATCATCATATGGGAACAACTTATCTTTTGTATGGATGTATGCACGAATTTTTATTATTGTTAGTTGTTCTATAAAACTAATAAAATGGTATTAAAAAGTTGATAATCATTGATTCTGAATAAAAAACCAGGTACTAGGAGTCTCAAATGATTTCTAGAAGTACGTTCTTGAGATGTTGCTCTTGGGCAACTTTATGTTTGTTAATCATGAAATAATAAAAAGATTCAGTTCATGGTATAATGTAACAGTTAATAATACCAACACGTAGAGAAAATGTCATAAAAATATATTTAGTTATGATAAGACTTGTTGCATGTTTATTTTATTTTATTTTCATATCCCAACCAATATCTATATACTTTAAAGGAGTCTTTTCTAGTCAATATTATATATATATATATATATGAGTTATAGAGTTTGAAAAATATTATTACCTACCAATAAAAGAATACACTTCAATGCAACTTCTCTTTTGACTGTTTCTAACTCACTGTTAATATTAAGCAAACTATGAAGTCAAAGAAAACCGTGTTCAACTATCAGATAGCAAAAACTGATATAAAAAAGCACATTTTGACCGTGTAATGGCATAACGCCTAATTTAAAATTGAAGACATTCATTACAAAGTTTTGTTTTTATTATATTTTTATAAATATTATTACTTTGACCTTAAAACTAGTGGGCGTTTCGTACAGGTTAAACTTTGTATATTATAAAAGAAAAATAGTTCACATTGTAAATAGGTTTTACAGATCAAATTAATAATAAATAATGTTAGCATGTATGACCATTTTTATTAGATAATTATCTCAAATAATTTATTTTATTATGGATGGTTAAAAATATTTTACATTGTAACTAATAGAAATTAAACTCTTTCAATTTAATTTGCAACTTAGTTATTAATGAAGGACAATTAGCAGAAACACTTAACAATAAAAAAATAAAATAAAAAGTTCAATCATTTGTCAATTACCCTTCACAAACAAGACATATGACAAAGTGATTGTATGGCTATATGGCTATGAACAAAACCTCGATTAGCTTAAGCTTTATTATTTAATCGTGAATTATATTATTCCTCTTTTGAAAGAAAGTTTATCAATAAGTTTAAAGTTCCACAAAAAGTTATAAAGTTGACATAGAGGAAATATTTTCCTATGATACATCTACGAATATGATCATAAATGAAATACAAAGTTTTAGGTGTTAAATTCTCATACTCGGTCGAATTGGTATTTTTGTCTTGTCTTATGTCTAAAATCAATAAAATAGCAGTCATAACTTGCAGTTAGTGCATAACAGGAACAATTAATCACAAGATACAAGGAGATTTTATTTCACTTTTTTTTTTATCAGCACTTTATTTCATGTGGAGTAGGCTAGAATTAGAAGATTAGTCAATAGTTGAATTATGATAGTAATAAACTTGGTTAGGGAGTATAATAAATGGACTAATACGGAATGAGACTATGTGTCTCACCACCAACATCTGTTCATAAACAGTGTAACATGACATCTGGGAATCAGATATGCAGATTTCACCTATTATTTTTAGGCTACTAGAATGTGTGTGTGTTTTGTTGGACATGGGTGGTGAATCATCAAATAAGTCAAATGACTAAAAGAAACCTTCTGGTCCTGGAATCAAGCCAACATCAAGTAGCATAGTGCAATGAAGCAAGAACAAAATTCTTGGCAAAGGTTGTAGCACGTTTTTGGACATTAGTGTATAGTATATTTTTTTTTGTCCCTTGAAGAAGGATTTGTACGGAGAAATGGTTGTTGTTGTTTATAAATTTGTGGACCTTATGTAATTAGGATGGTTTTATTTTGTATGAAATTAAGATAGGAGGTCAAGCTTTTATTACAAGAAAAACTATAAATAGTAACAAAAAAAAAGTCAGTCACTAAAAATAAAAAATTAGTCATTAATTAAAACAGTGAATGATTTGACCAAACAATATTAAATACTATTTTGGTTGTCATTGATACATATTGATATTTAAGTGACTAAATTTGTAACCAAATTAATGATCGACATGTGACTGAAATTAATAATCGAATCCATGATTGAAATTAGTGATTGAATTTGAAATCAAATATGTGACTGAATCTCTAATCAAAATTGTGATTTAAATAGTGACTGAATCTCTAATCAAAATTGTGATTTAAATAGTGACTAAAACTATTACTGGAATTTTTAGATAATTATCTTACTCTTCCTATATTTATATAAATAGAAATAGAAGAAGTGTATACTAATATATATATATATATATATATATATATTAAACAAAAAATATTTATAAAGTGTACTGATTTTCTTTTTCTGAATTTTGGTTCAGGAATATAAAATTATATATTTATATATTAAACATAATCACAACACATTTTAAATAATAAAAAATTATAATACCAAATATAAGATAATTATACATAAATTGGTCTTATAAATAACTCATGATTATAAATAAGCATATATATGTAAATATTAAATAAATATATAATACAAAACATTAGTTTGATGTCTTGTAATCGGTGTTTTGGTATCTTGTGTCATTTATTGTGATTGTGAAAATCATCCCTCTTCTTGATTTTTATATATATTATTTTGCCTAGTTGATATGGAAAGGTAGTTTTGAGAAGATTACAATACAAAATATAAAATGAGTGGTTTGGGTAAGACATAAGTGAGTAGAGGAATACTACATTATGTAATATAAAAAAAATTAATTAAAATTTAAGTCCTTCATACATTTGAGTATTATTCTAGATATTATTGATTTATTTGAGTATTATTCTAGATATTATTGATTTATATATGAATTATATTGTATAAGTTTGAATTTATGAATAAAGTATATTTTATTTACAGAAATTTATCTATATATTTAAATATGTTTGTAAATAGATACTACATATGATTTAAGTCTAAATAAGTTGTTGAAAAATTGTATCCATATGTAAATTCAATAATATGTTACACGTAAATACTATATACAACTATAAATAAAGTACAATCCAACAAATTCAATAATATATTACACATACACATAAACATTACATACAAATATAAATAAAATAAAATGCAATCAAGAAATCTAGTAGTCAACTTTTTTATTAATGATTCTTTTTATACCTTTGATAGGTGTGACTCTTAGAAATACATATTATCTCTATCTGAAAATCCTAAGGATTATCTTATCTTGATTAACATAATATTTATGGTGACTAAAAGATGTATTTATATAATCCTAAATTTGTTTTACCTTATCAATAGTCTATTACAATAACTCAGGTCTCATTAAGACATAATCTCCACTCTAAAGCTAATAAAATGAGTCATGCAATTCTCATCATAAATATCCTTAAATGGGTGGTGTGGCCTTACCAATGTTGGAATGATAGTTTGTTATATGTAAATTCCACCAAAATTAGAATCTCATCCCAACTGTTCTAAAACACACATCCTCAACGTATCTTCTAAGAACTAAATCTTTCTTTCATAATAGTTGGTAGGTAGAATTAGGTTTGAGTGAAGTTCCAAAAGCCTCCTATAATGTTTGTCAAAATCTAAAGTGACTCAACAATCTATGTCTAATACTATATTAAAATGTGCATCATGCAACCCCATAATCTCTTTGGTATACAATTGAGTAAGTTTCCACATAATTATCCACATATTCATAAGTAAGAAGTGAACATTTTTTATTAATCTATCAAAAATAATCCATACAATCACGAACCACCCTTGTCCAATGTAAATGAGTAACAAAATCCATAATAATAATATCCTATTTCCATTCTAGAATCATTAATCATTGTAACATTTTCTCTTCTTATGCTCAACTATAAGTTTTTTGACAAGTCAAGAAATAAGCTACAAATTTAGTCAATATATGTGTCATATTTAACCCTTTTTAATCAAAGAGGTATTTCAAAATTACTAAAATCGTTAAAATAAATTCTATAAATATAATGTCTCTATATCTTTATATATATATATATATATATATATATATATATATATATATATATATATATATA
>Ga0209489_101679_pt1 | contig 45538 bp, 14 predicted proteins | sample SiratrowhiteBW_FD_187527 | JGI IMG/M metagenome (GOLD analysis project Ga0209489, IMG submission 187527) | Root nodule microbial communities of legume samples collected from California, USA - Siratro white BW (SPAdes) (version 2) | ecosystem: Host-associated > Plants > Roots > Nodule | place... | reverse complement strand
AATTGATGAGTCTTAAACAAACAACACACACAAATAATCTGCAAGGAATAGAAGAAAGAACGGAACACGGGCAACACACAAGATTTAACGTGGTTCGGTTTCCCTAATCCACGTGCAACAGGAAGAATTTTATTCACTTGTGATTGCTGAAGATTACAAATACAAGTTGTGTATTTATAGGGAGAAACTAGGGTTACTGTCTAATTGGGCCTAACTCAAATCAAGCCTCCACAAAGCCCAACAAAAATTAGGTTTGAATTCCAATAGGTGAGGCATGAAAATGTGTAAGATAAGCCTCAGCAAGCATGCGACCCAACTGAACTTGAGACTCGGTGGTTAAGTGAAGATTATCTTCCTTCAACTGCAATCCTTTTGCGTCCACGTAAATCACATTTGGAATATCAATCGCTTTTTGTGCTTCCCTCACTTTCTCTATGTACTCAAATCCTGATGCTAAGGCAACCTACACGGTACACACTCATCATCATCATTACAATTCCTATAAAATAAACCCGAATAATGCGAAAATACATAAAGGTAGTGATGTTGGAAACCTGAATAATGGGAAGTGATGGTAAATTGAGGTCTTGTCGAACATTGTGGATGAGGGTCTCCATGTTAACCTTGTAAGCTGAAGCGTCTTCCTCAGTGTTTGAGTCGCTTTCTCCTTGGAACCACAGCAACGCTTTCATCTCGCAATTCTCGTGCCCTTTCACGCTTTCTTTCGCTCTCTTCACCATATTCTCGTACAGTTCCTCCCCACGCGCCCACTCTCTTATGGCGGTGCCGCCCACGGCGCAGGGGACCAGCCCCACCTCGTCACTCACGCGCGGCCGAAGCGCATTGGCGAAGGCCATGGCGGGGCCCACGCCGCAGGCTTTGCGTGTGTCAATGTCGATGTGGATGGGCTCCTTTGCCGGTTCCCATTGGAGGTTGGCGGCGAGGCGGAGGATGGAAGGGTGGGGGCTGCACTCCGGCGAAAGGAGACCGTCCCAGTATTTGCGATCGGCGGCCCTGACGATTCCGCCGCGACCGGACATGTTGCTTTGGCCTGAGAGGATGAAGATCTGCCTTTTGGGTTTTGGGAGTGTGAGTGTGTTGGTTTCCATTGGATTTTTGTTCCCACTGCAGCAAGAGAAGGGAACACTTTATCTGAGTGCCAGAGGTTGTTTTTCTGAATTATTAATGAAAGGGTTCACCGACAACCTATCATTCTACAACTACCGCACATGCAATAAAATAGTTGGAGAAACATGATAAACGTGATAATCTGTCCTTTCAAAGACACTTTAAATTGCTGTATACTTGTGCATTTTTAATAGGTTAGAGACTGTAAATTTATTATTCTTAAATTTAGAATAGTTTATTCCTTCACTGCTTATAATTTAATTTCTAATTTCTTTTCTTTCAATGCTAATTTAAGAATATTTCATACAAGAATATGTTTTCTTATTACATACGTTAAAAGTAAATGAAATATTTAATTTATATTTATGCATAAAATTGAAATCGCTTCTGGAATGATGCAATCTAGAAAAAAAAATATACCTACATTTTTGTTTTCGGAATAGGTCATTTTAAAAATATTATGGAAGTGTATTTTTTATTTTCGAAATGACTTGAGCAAAAATGAAGATGTATTACAGGACGACGACACAGATAATGTAATCTTTGAAGAAGGAAAGTGTAAAAAAAATATGGAGAGGTAGAAGAAAAAGCTGTGGAGGTGCAGGAACAAACTTTTTATTTTTTTTATTAGGAGCGTTGTTGTGAATTTGAAATCACCTTTGGTTTTTGTATTGGGCTGTATGTTCTGCACACGTTTCTAGATTATTGGGCCTTAAATGTTAAGAAATCTAATAATGTTGGGTCTTGTTAGCATCTTTTTTCTTCATATCACCTTTTTTTTAATTTTCTGAAAATTAATTTCTATATTTTATATTTTGAAAATAATATATATATATATATATATATATATATATATATTCAACATTAAGAAAAACTGGAAGAAAAATAAAATTACAAGAAACCAGAAAATGAAAATTAGGAAAAAATCTGCAGATTTGTTGTAAATGAATAATTTGAAAACAATAGAGTATTTTCAACATTTTTATCATTGGGACATTGAAAACTTTGCATCTAATTGGGGAGAAAAATTCGGGTTATATTGATTGAAATCTCTTTGCATGTAAAAAAAGAAAAGAAAAATAAAGAACAAGGTAAATTTAATAAAACAGGTAGCTGGGATAAGCTAAGAGAATTTAAAAGAATTAATATTACTTACCTCAAAATTAGTGGTCAGGTAGTTCAATTCTAAATAAAAGTTGGACCAGTTGGATTCTAAATAAAAAAAAAATAATCAAATACCTTACAGTTTTAAAAATAATTGAAGAATATCATCAAAACTGCACTGTTTATACCTTGGACCTTTAACCTTTTTTTTTTCTTGCACCGTTTTTTAAAAAGTGAGATATCATGAAAAATATTTAAAAATAATTTTAATCATATTAAGTTTTTAACGTTGTATTTTGGTGATAAGTTAGTTATCTGTGATGCTTATACATTTTTCTCATTCTTGGATGATATGTTAAGTTGAAAACTAAAAAAAAAAAAAAAAAAAAAAAAAAAAAAAAGGGAAAATGAAGTGATATTTTTAGTCACAATACACAATGTTTATTTACAACTATTATATTTTTGGCTATTAATATAAGTTTGATTTTGATTGAGTAGTTATTTTGGTGTACAGTTCAAGTTTAAATAAAAAATAAAACTTAATAAGTACAACCACACTAAATTACAACAAGTTCCATGTTAAAAAAAAAAAAATCTACATTTTCACTTTATATTTAATTTAATCTTGAAATTATTTGACTTGTTTTTTTTTTTTTTTTTTTTTTTTTTGCTGTCTTTCAACTACCTATGGAGTCCGTATAAATTGATAACTTCTATCTCAATTAGTTGAAACTTGTTCTTCTACAAATTCGATAGGTAGTTGCTAAACATTTATAACAGTTTCAAGCGGGATCCGAGTCATTTTTTTTGTCTAGATTTGATTTTCTTCTTCATTAGTGTACATCTATTATGCTTATATATCCTCTAATTGTATCTTATAAAATCACATTTGTTACATTGGATAATGAAGTGTTTTCTTTTCATCTTTCTGTTTGCAACACTATTTTTGATCGACATCCTTTAACACTGGACAACATTTTGTCGATGTTCATCTATTAACAAATAATTTGGTAGATCCACCAAAAGCAATATCGATGATGTTATTAAAGGTAATCCTGGTTAGTCCTCTTGTACTTGGTGTTTTTCAGTGCAAGAGGATAATTTATTAGGGCTTTTCCAATTTATAATGGAATTTCATAATCTCTGTATTTTGAATTGATGGTGACTATTTTAATCATTTAGCAAATACAAGTTAGAGGCTTGAAAGATCTTTGGTGGGAATGTGATTTAATATTTATGGAGACTTTCACTAAGTTATGTATTGTTTTATTGAAGATAAGAGAAAGATGGGTCAATATCTTAATTTGTGTTCTGGAGTGAATTTAAAGACACTCATATATAGAGAAAAAGTAATAAATGTATAAATAACATTACAAATCTCACTATCGTCAATAAACAATATTTTTGTTGGTTTGATTTACTTGATGATAAATTTGTGACATAAGTTTGATTTCAACCCCTCTCGTATTTGGATTTTTTTTTTTAATAATAAAATTTAATATGTTACGAGTGATAGATAAACTATGAGTGTTAAAGTAGGACGTCATGACCTATAATAATGCAAAAATGCTAAACCTTAAAAAGACAATAAAGTATATATATATGAACTCGTTTAAATAAAATATTTGTTAAACACTTAAATGTTTACTCTTATATTTTTAAAAAATAAAATGTTAACTTCAATAGCTGTATTTTACTGTGTTTTTAACTTAAGTGATAAAATATGTAAATCAAAATGAAAAAAAAAAAAAGTGTCACCATGGTACTTAATATGTAGATATAATTTAACAAAGTAACTAACAAAATGACAAATTACCAATAGAAAAAACTTTAAGCAATTGCATATCACTAAAATTCTATATCAGAAACCAATCGAGAAATGCTCATAGAGATTCAAAAGTTACTTAACTAAATTTTGTTAACGTTAGATGCACTATTTAAATGACAGTGTTGAAATCGCAAAAACACTGTTTTTTAATTAGAAATTCTTGCACGTTGTAGCAAGGCTCCGTTAGGAGTGGAATATACTGATCAATCTAAAAACATTAAAATGTCCATCCAACAGTCTACACACATGGGAAATAAAAAAAATAAGAAAATCAGTTGGATTGTATTTGAATCTTGATTTTGAAAACTGATGAAAATTAATCTAAACCAAATTTATGCATACACAAAGGTTTTTATTTAGGAATAAATTTACAAAGGGGCCAGACCAAGATAGACAATAATGGAACAAAGATTATGGAGAGGGAGTTTGGTTGTGTCGGTAGAAGACAAGGGTTTAGGTTTGTGTTATTTGATTGCCAAATAAAAGAATTGGTTGTCCCCGTGTTAGACTATTAACAAAATATTGGGATTTTCCATTTTTAATTATATATCAAAGATTTCAACACGAGTTTAATTAATATATTAAACTCAAGATTAAATTGCTCGAATATGAGACGAAAGAGTTGTTAATGGTCTGAAAAATACAGCTACACCATTTTAGGTATCATCAAGAAACAAAAATAGAACCACACCATTTTCGACTAAACTCACTACTATTTTTTTTCTTATCCTACACCACCAAACTACACTCATCACATGCATTGCCGTTAAACTCCTGACAAATTAAAACCAGTAAGCACGTGCTCCACCTGTGCCATTTAACATGCGTTTAGTCCAATTCATTTTATAAAAACAGATATTCCTTACCGTCAATTTCTTTATATAATTTATTTTTTTACAAAAAAATAAATAAATTATTTTCAAACTTTTGTCAAACTTTTAATCCGAACACGTTTACACCTACTATTTTGAGCTTGAAAAAAAAAAAAAAGGAACATTTGACTAATCTCCTGGAAAATGGACCGAGACAGGAAAACATCTTTGTCTTAGTATCTTAATCCAAGAATATAATATAACTTGCTTTTTGATTTTGTTTTATTCTACAACCGCGCGTGATGATTGAAAAAGAAAGACCAGTGCAGAAGCATGGGTATGCCCATGACCAAAAATGGAGCTAGCTAGCTATATAGATCAGACAAGCATTGGTTTGAGTGATGATTAGTGAAAGTTACAATCATTCTGACCTTGCATGAACAAACACTTCTCTCTAATATTTTCCTCTGTTGATGCTAACTGAAGTCAACAAAAGCTGGAAAAGGATAAACAAACACCTTCATATAAAAGCGGTGTGAATGACATCATTATGAAGAAGAATTAATGGAGTGGAGCAGAAGCAGGGATCTTGTCCAAGATTTGGAGAGCCTCTTTCATAGAGGGTCTCTTTTGTGGGGCATGAGAAACACAGCTAAGTCCCAACTTCAACCATGCCCATGCCAAATTCTCCCTCCCTTCTATTTCACATTTTATGGCTGCGTCAACCATTCTCAAAACCCGGTTCTTTTCCTCCTCCACTAAACCCGGTTCACTCCACTGCTCCAACTCCCTCTCCACGAAAACCCTCCCCGTTAGAAGCTCCAGCAGAAGCATTCCAAAAGCGTACACGTCCCATTTGTGACTGGGTTTGATGTTCTCCAGTGACTCTGGGGCTTGGTAGGGCATTATGTGGCCCGCACCACTCGACGATGATCCCATTGCTGCGAAGGGACTTGACCCAAATGCCAGCTCTTGCTGGCTTCTTTGGCTCGCCATTGATTGTCTGGCCGAACCGTTTGCTCTGTGGGTCACATCGTTCAGGAGGAGCCGGTCCAGCCCAAAATCGCTTATGATGGCTTCCATTTCTGAGTTTAGCAGGATGTTGCTGGGTTTAACATTGCCATGCACGTGTTTCTTCTCGTGAATGAAGACCAACCCACGTGCCACCCCTTTTGCTATCTTAAACCGAATCTCCAAGGACAAGTTCAATGGGGACGAACCTGCTTTTCCTAAACCATAATCACACTCTCATCAATAACAAAACCAAACAACATAATTCAACATCATTGAACATGTACGTTGATAAAGTCAAACTCCTAATCAATTTTGACAAAAAATCTAATGAACTGTTTAAGAGATCAATATGAATGATATTTGATGTCGTGGTGATTAAGGTGGAGAGTGAACTTACTGTGATCAGTGGTGGCGAGGCTGCCGTTGGGGACATAGTCACATATTAGGAGTTTATCATCTCGACCCCAGCAGAAGCCCCGAACTTTAACCAGATTGGGATGGCGAAGCTTTGCAATGGCACGAACTTGGTTCTCAAAGTCTTTCCTTCTCTCAATCCCACACTCACCGATCCTTCTAACAGCAAAGGCTCTTCCATCCTCTAGTACTGCCTTGTAGACTATGCTCACACGGCTGTTTCCCAGAATATAGGCTGAAGCCTTGAGCAGAGTCTCGAGCTCCAAATTTGTTTCCCCGTCAACGGCTACAAGAGTGCCTTGTTTCGGAAGGCTCCCGTTTTGTGCTGCCATGATGTCCACTGCTGTGTTGCTCTCGCGGTCACTGTCGGAGCTAGTTGCTTCTGAAGTTTCTTCTTCTTTGATTGTTAAGCAGGAACAAGGAAGTGAAGGGGTGACTGCTCTTGCATCTGCATCTTGTCTCGAAACAGTTTCGTCTTTCTTTACTGAGTTGTTACGAGAAGCAGCATTGGTGTCTCCTTTTGAGTTTGGACGTGGATCCGAGTATCTTTTCTTTTTCTGTTGGTAGACGAAGAGAATGACGAGGGCCAAAAGGGCCATGCCAGCCAAGTCTCCCACCACAATTGCTGCTATGGTGGCAGGTTTTAGGCCACTTGGTGATACACTCTGAGAACTGGGGGTGGTTCCTGTTGCGTTTGTTGAAGGGTTTGAGTCAATTTTCGGTATGGCAGCAATGGCTGGTGAAGATGTGGTGACGTTGGGCGGAGCCATGGACTCAGTAGAGGGAACGGTGCACAGAACCTTCAGAGGCTTACCACAAAGAGCAGCATTTCCTGATAGAAACTCTGTCTTCTGGTTGAGCAAAGCCAAAGACTCTGGTACTGGCCCTGTCAGATTGTTGAACGAGAGGTCCACTGTTGCGTTTCCAGGAATCTGTTTCGCGAACGATGGAGGAATTGTTCCCGAAACCTTGTTGTAAGAGAGGTTCAAGTAGCGTAAGCTTTCGCCGCCGAAGTCTTCTGGCAAAGAACCGTTGAACAAATTGGAGGACAGATCCAGAATCTCGACGTATTTGAACCCGGTTGGGACACTACCAGAAAAGTAGTTACTCTTCAGAGAAACAACGGTTAAGTTTGGTAGAGCAGTGAGGTTTTCTGGGATCAACCCGCCAAAGGCATTGTCAGAGAGATTGAGAAGTTTAAGGTTTGTCAGTTTACCAACCAGCTCATGTAGTTCACCCGAGATAACGTTGTTTGAGAGGGAAAGTACTTGAAGCTGGGAAGCGTTGAAGATAGTGTTGGGTAGAGAGCCATTAAGGAAATTGTTGGAGAGATCGATGTGGCGAAGGTATTGGATCAAGCCCAAGTCTTCAGGGATGGAACCCAAAAGTTGGCTATTGGGAAGTGTCAAACCGGTTACTCTGAAAAAATCAGGGGTACCGGGGGCTCCAAGTTCGTTGCATGTAACACCATGCCATGAACATGGTGTTGCATCATCGTAGTTCCAGCTCTCGAATACTGATAAAGGGTCGCTGAGGATGGAGTATTTGAATTTTAGCAAGTGGATCCCATCAGAGTTGAGAGATGTAACTGACTGAGATGTAACAGATTGAAGAAGTAGAAGCAAGGATGAGAGTCTCCACCAGAAATGGAGATTCTGAGAACTAAGGCTCATGATTCCCTCGGGAGATGTAACATATTCGGAACTAGAAGTTCATGGAGTAGAAAAAGAGGTGGGATGAAGGGAAGAGACAAACAGTGAAAGGATATGGTTACCAACTACACCCTGTTTGTTTTGTTCACCAAATCTTTTGATCAGTTTGGTGCTTGAGGAGTAGCTAGGGGGGGTGTTTGAGTGTGGCAGACAAACAGGCTGTAAGTGAGAGGATGAAAAATGATTAAATGAGGGTACTGAGAAAAGCAAGGGTTGAGTTGCAGAGAGAAAGTGGTAGCAGAAAGAAAAGATAATTCTCCTCTTTGTGCAGTTGATAAAGATGAAGTGAACTATACCAAACTGAAGGAAATATAATAAAAGTGAGTTATATGGGACTGCTGTGCCTGCTCTCTCTCTGTGAAAAGAAAATGAAAAACAAAATTTTCTTTACACATAATTGGCAAATAGAAGTGAAAGGAATCTAATTGTTGCTAAAAGACACCCGAGTGAGTTGGACCCCATAACCTGTAGCAGAGTTTCTGTATATTCCACCACCACCCCCGTGAATTTAGTGGATATGGGTGAAAAAAATGAAAATTTTCAGGACGGTGATACTAGTACATTTTTTTACATCTTCTTTTGCATTTAAAAAATATATATGCAAATTGTTTTGACATGAATTTTCCAGCCTGTAGGAGGTAGTTCTCTCTCTCATTTCTAAATAAATTGCTGACAAACAAGAGTTACAACAGTTATGGTGTTTCAATGACAAGCAGAATGCAATTCATGGCAAAATGGACATAAAAGGAATTTCGGGTATGTCTGTTTTCACTTCAAGATGTCCATTGCTAATAATACTTTAAGTATTTTTTTTTTTGTTAATAAAATTAATAATGATGACAGTTTAAATAAAAAGATGCTTAGATGAGAACAAAAATAGAGACTTGAAATGGTAACATATAGTTTCTTCTGGAATTCCTTATGAAAATGCAATGAGACAATAAGTTGAGGCCATGGGACCTTAAGGGCCGGGGTGCTCTTCTTTTTTGTGTCAGTTTTTGGCCTATTTACGCTGGGTTAGGTACCACCTACATTTAGTTTCTATCAGGGTCAAAGACAATTGAAGGATTGGGACACTGATGGTGAAGTGGTGTCAAATTATCAGTGGTAGTTAGTGATTACAAATAATTTTTATATGTTCATTAGCAATAGAAGTCACTGGTAACAATTTGGACCCTTGTGCTTTTTGATCTGATACGTACAGTTTAATAACAGAACAAGGGGAGTCACGGGCATAAACTATATGGAGCGCAAAACATCTTTGATTTATTTCCCTAAACCCTAAAACAAAGAATGTGCAAAGAAAAAAAAAAATCGAGTAAAGGCATGAATAAGAGAAAACTCAGAATGATAAGTTTATGGCTTCTATACAAGAAGGAAATAGCAAAACTAAAAGCAATTACAGAAACAGAAAAAGAAACAGCAACAAGAGCAACAAAAGAAGCCATGAGATGCAACAGTATTTGATTCATCATACAAAGCAACATTTGACTCATCAGACAAAGTCATGAGACAACATCTGACTCATGATACCAACATAGAGAAAATTCATTTTAAGTTTCTGATATTACCAATCACCATTCACTGTGCAATTAAGGGTCATTCAAAGCAATAGTAATAGGGAAGGTGTTTCTGTGGCTTCACAAGTTGCAATTTCAATAGCAATCAAACTCATTGCAACTGCCCGTGTCACCATCATTTTCTTAAATAATGGACACAAGGCCTCAAAAAGCATGTCGTGTTAATCTTAATTCCAACCTTAAAAGTCATTAATTATTGCAGTATATAACCGCATATATAAAATCCAAATCCCCAAGTCTCCTTATTCTAATCTTAGTCACGAGGTTATATTTTAACACAACGCACAGATTTACATTTTTTTATGTCTGAAAACTCTGAACTTGTGTAATAACGTATATACTTTGTTAATGAGTATGTCAGTAATTTGTGGAAAGGGACAAAGCTTTCACGTGAGACTTCAACTTCATTTCATATTAACACAGTCCAAGATTATGAGCAAGTGGTTTTGAATAAATCAAAATGAGCACACCCTGCAAGGGGTTAATTCCATTATTCCATATGAACACAATACTACTTTTTGATTGGATTGTATAATTTCTGAGACGCATTTCAATGAGTCGACAGAAAAAGCTTACTTCAAGAAGCAGTGTACTATCTGAGAGGAATGTGGGAGTGGTTTCACACAACAATTTCTGGAAGAACTGTTTGGTTAGATTGTGTATCTTTTTCAGGATAAGGACCAATAGTTTCTTCATCTAAAGGAATTTTGCAATGCAACTAGCAACAAAAGAAGTGCGTCGGAGCTATATAATGGGAGAATTTAAGAACACGTATCTTAATAATGAATAATAATTAATTACAAGTAGGAACTAACTAGTTATTTAAATGGTTAATTAAACATTACTTTATGTAGTTATCCTTTGGTCCTTTCCAACTTGTAACATGAAAAGTGCCTTTGTCCTTTCACAATGAGTTCATCTCTTATGAAATTTTAATCTATGATGATAAAAAGTTGATGATGATCTTGATTTCATTCCTTTTTGTGAGCTGAACTTGGAGAACAAATTACCGAATATACCACAGTCAGTTGGAACGTCGAAATAGGAGAAGAAAATCAGAAATTATTATACGTAATATTTATGTATATAATATTATTTAGAATTCGGTTAGATAGATTTCTATTTTCTAAACCAAATCATCACCTAGTTTTTCAACTTTTTTAAAATTGAAATTATGAAAAATTTAATTTTTTGATAACCTTTATATAAATTATTAACAAAGCTTGTTAATTAAACAATTAATATATTTTTATTATAATTAAATTTATTTGTTTACTCTTTTTTTTTCTAATTTGAATATGTGAGTTTTTATTATCATCTTAATAAATAATATTTTTAATATTATTTTGAATTATTTCAACGCTAGAAAGATAATTACTGATTCATTTAAATAAATACATAACATTATTAACTTAACTAATTAATTTAAATCATAACTTAAATTTTTAATTTTGTTATCAAATAATTTTATCAACATTAAACAACTTAAAATGTTATCAATTTTAAATCTCAAATTTCATTACATAAAAAAATTCTTTTTTTTTTATTATTTAAGAAATGAATAATTGCAACAAGTTATTTTAATAGCAACCGCATCACAACTCAATTTAATAAATCATTTTATATATTACATAATTAACTCAATAAATTTATTAAAATCATCATAATATTGTAATAAGTTAGTAAACTTTTAATAATTTTAATTAATATATTATTTTTCCCATTTTATAACATTTTGTTTATTTTTTTCTTTATTTTAAATACTCTTTTATTATTTTACTTTAATGAAATAAATTTTACTAATGGCATTACACCACAATTAAATATATTTATTCAAATTTAAAATGTTTATTTACACTTAACAAAAATATATATCTTACACAATTAGTTATAATAAATAAGATATTACAATGAGTTTAATTTCATAAAAATATATATATGAAGAATTCAGTTAACAAACAATGCTATTTAAGTAAATTATATGAATAACATGCTTTGGGAAAACAAAATTCTGAAGCAGTGATACTTTTGAAAAAATTTCTTTTTGTTCACAAACATTATTTTGTATGCTGCAAAAGTATCTTTGAGGGGGATTGATAAAACTCATGCAATGAAAGACAAAAAAATTGAATTCTGCTCCAAAACTTCTCATAACAGGACCTACTAGAAGCAATATATGGTCCCAGAATAGAAGCCAACTGAATTAGTTTCTGAAAAGCCTCAATCCTTCTTGTGGACTGTGTATCTGCAATCAGTGTGGATAAAAGTGGACAATTTCTTTTCATCTTATATATCGTTTTCTTGTAAATTTTCACTCCGATTCCCACTCCCACTTGACTCACACTATTTGTCTTGAATTTTGATCTGTCATGAATCACATAGTTTGATTTTTTCTTACATATATATATATATATATATCTGTAAGTAGTTATATTTAAAGTATAGCCATATACATAGACTAAACCATATGTTAGTTGTCCAAAATTGTTGAGGCTACTCATGCAAAATGAGGAAATGATATATTAAACAAGAGCTTGGCTAGAGTGAAGTGAGACAAAGAACAATAAAATGAATGAAAGTTTATATTTGTTTTAATTCATTGATACCTGAGAAGTGTTTGTTAGTTACTTGTAACATAAGGAAATAAGATATGGATGGTGATGCAGTAAAATTCTAAAACTCAGTCACATTTTTCTTAAAGTTGTCTAAAGTGATTGCTTTTGTAATCATGTATGTTGGAAGTTGTTTGAAGGGAGGATGGCAGAGCGTATCCACCTTTGAATCCTCTTTTACTTTTCCTTTTAGATGTGGCTGTCTTTCTCTTTCTTTCAGTGGTTATGATGCATTTGTTTCTTTTTGTTTTTTCTCAGCACTATCAGTGAAAGCTCAATAAACTACGCACATGTGACCACATTTTATTATCACCTAATGTGTTCGATAATGACAATATTGCCTCATCACATGTTTGCCTATTTATGACCAAACCAAAAATGCAAACACAAAAACAGACCAAAATTCCACTTCGTGATTCCTTCGACCGTGTCTTCGCCTCCTTAATTATTATCTAATTTCAGCCCTTCAAAATAACTATTGAAGGCTAATACAGTTTCAGCCTTGAGATCATAAACTGCACTCAACTGCTGAGATGCTTTGTTTACCTTCATGGAGTATGGTCAAGTTGTGATCTCTTCATGAGACATGGTGTACATGATGGTATGAAATTTTGAAAGATTTTATAATTTTTTTATTATGAAATAATGTTACCAAAGTAATTTAAAATATACATCTTAAAATATTTATTTCTAAAGCATACAAATTTAAAACCTTACTCAACTCTGCATCCCAAAAACTTTTTAAACCTTCCTGGAGAAAAAGTTTCGATCATTGGATTTATGGATGAAACACCCTTTGTGATGCTTAATTAAAAAATCGACAACTTTACACCACGGCCTGGAAAAATGTAAATAAATAAAGGACCCTATTCCTGCTAAATTTCTCTAGGTGCAGAAAATAACATGGTTCAGAAATTTAGAATACATATCTGCTATTTTTCCAAAATAATGAAAATTTAAATTTCATTTCTTTCAAGAAACAAACAGAGAAGAGATGATGCGCATACACAATATGTTGCAGGAGGAATCAAAGGGACGATGACCTGAACGGCAATGCCTTTGGAGTTGAGAACAAGGCTAGAAGATCTTCTTCTTCATCCTTCCATGCTCAGTTCTAAAGAATTTTCTCCTCCTTCCTCTGTCATGCTTAATTCTGAAATTTTTGTTCCGGTTACAGAATAAAAAAATGTTCTGACTTAATTGTTACAAAATTTATGATAAGGATGCACTTTTTTAATAGCCGAATATATAGTTACCAATCTAATAATTACGAAATATAATGTCTAAAATACAATTTTATTTTCTAAATCACATAATCTGAAAGGTTCATTTAACATTTCTTTCCAGAAATAATATGAAAGAGGTACTATAATATTTTCTTAAATTATGTGGTGACATGAAAAAGTAAGGGTGCAGAAAGCAACAGCCAAACTTTTGCCAACACCGTGGTCGGTGATCCAGCTGAAGGGCCCAACTGGAAAGAAGAAATGGACCAACAAAGAAGCCCAACAGAAAACTGGGCCCTCTTATATTCTGAATTCGACAGCTGGGATTACCGAATAAAGAAAAGCAAAAGACAGAAAAGGAAAAGACAATAAAAGGGGAACGGAGACTCTCCTCTTTCTTCATCGCCAGCAGCAATGCAAACGCTACTTCTGCCGGCAACACGCGCCGGCAGCTTTACGGCGGTGCCACTGACAACCTCTGCTGTCGCCGCCCCTCGTCACTCCCAACCATTTCTGCGGCCGAATTCCCTGCCCTCACTCCCTCTCAATTTGGCTCGTTCTTCTTCCTCTTTCGGTTCCTCCATCTCTCGTCAACCATGGAAGTTTCCCTTCACCGTAAGCGCTTCTTCTGAAGTATCTAAGGCTTACACTCCCTCAAATGACGAATTAGAGAAGGCAAAGCTCGAGCAGGTAGTGTCCAGTGGTTTTGGATTATTCAATTGCGAACTCGAATTGCATTTCTAGGGTTCCTGAAAGTGGAGTTGTTGTGATGCAGGTGGCGAAGAGATTGGAGAAGACGGCGAGGCATTTCAAGCGTTTGGGTAGCTTAGGGTTTTGGGGTCAGCTAGTGTGCACCGTCGTGGCTGCCGTCATACTCTCGTTCTCCGTTGTCATTACCGGAAAAGTGACATCTCCGGCCACATTTTATGCCACGGCGGGTGGAATAGTGGCTGCCTTCATTTCTGTGTTTTGGTCCTTTGGTTACATTCGCCTCTCGGAGAAGCTTCGAAAAACTGCAAATGACCCCACCAAGGTGTGTGTTTGTGTGCATTTTGAATTTGCTTAGGGTTCTGAATGAGGTTAATTATTGCAAGTTTGAGTTGTATTTACTTAGTTATATTAATGTGAAAATCATTATTTGTATCTTTTAAGTGAATTTTGATGAGGTAGCTTAGCTTTACCCTTTACTTGTGTTTTCAGGCACCCCCTCGTGCTGATGTAGTGAAAGGCTTGAAAAATGGTATAGTAATGAACCTGTTGGGGATGGGTGCTGCTATTCTTGGGATGCAAGCCACGGTTGGCTTGTTGGTTGCTAAGGCTCTCACTACCTCGGCAAACCCGTATTATCAGGGAATTTCCCCTGGTAACAGTCCAGTTCTCGCATTGGATGTATTTTTGGTGCAGGTATGTCCTTAATATACAATTTTCCCGGCTGCAGATGAATTTTTTGTCTATTTTCTTGCAGGTTTGTGCTGGAGCTAGATTCTTTTATTACAGACCAGCTCTTGTTTTATCAACGTTATTCTCAGTAGTTCCCATTTGACCTCTATAGTTGTTAATTATGTTATTAAAAAGCCTCTCATTCAGATGAAAGCCTCTGTCTTCTGTCATTGCCATTCTTCTTCATTTGAAAAATAAATATATAAATAATAAATTGGGGACATGTCTTGACTCCTGTTATTCGAGGATGAAGTTTGGATTGCTGGAGCTTAACTTACAGTAGGATTGAAAACAGAAACAATTGAACTATTATTATGTAAAAAACGTCCTAGAGTGTTGAGGTGTTGGAAACACATTTAAGAGTGTATGAACTGAATGAGTCCCCTAAAGTGAGAGTGCATTCAAGGGGAGAAGTGCTGAGTTATTTGTAGATTGTGATAAAATATACGCATATGCATTTCAAACTATAAAATTGTTAGATTTTTTACTCCCTCAGACTTCCAGTCCAAGCTTATATTTGGAAATATTGTAATTGACTTCTGAAAATAGGGAAGGCTGTACTGGTGTTTCGTATTTTTTTTTACCATCAATTTGATGTGTTTGAAGTAACAATTATAAAATGGGGAATGCTAGTAAAGCACACACTTTCTAATACACTTTTTCAGAGTTAAGTAAAATTTATGAAGTTCTACCAAATAATGAATGGGATTTGACTAAATTGGGGGTAGACTCGCATTTTTTAGTGGGTCGCATATGAATTTTATCGAGTAGTGAAGAGGTTATCCGAAAGAGTGTAATAATAGAGAATGTGTTGTTAGTATTTACTGTTTTCAAGATTTTACTAATATACTTGTTTTTTTTTGTAATAATTGATCATAGTAAAAATATTTCCATTGAAAAGAGTGTAATAATAGAGAATGTGTTGTTAGTATTTACTGTTTTCAAGATTTTACTAGTATACTTGTTTCTTTTTGTAATAATTGATCATAGTGAAAATATTTCCATTAAAAAAAAAAAATGTGAGCAGCATTTTTTATTGTATTGTGTACAACATGTGGTCTTCGGCTGTAGCGCCATGTTTGACTTCTTGGAGCCACTCATCAAGAAATGAGTAACACTGTTAAACATTATGATGTTTGTTTTGCAGGCATCAGCGAACACTATTCTTTCACATTTCCTTGGGCTTGTTTTCTCACTGGAGTTGTTGCGATCAGTCACGTTACCACCTTCAGAAGGGACTCCATTTCCCAAGTTTGCATGATATGTGCCTCGAGACTAGTATAATGAGATTGCACCCAAACGTTGTCCCTCGTTTCTGGTGGTTGTTTGCTTAATGAAATTGTGTTCCGGTTTTTTTGATACAGCATTTTAATGTCCTCTTCGTAGGCAATTCCCGAAATTGCGTATTTCCGATTTTAAAAGAACCCGTGCAAATGTTGCTAATAAGCATGATAATACCTCAGCAAATGAAGATCCTTCGGCAGATTACTACAATGGCGGGAGTCGATCGTATTGTCTGCACTCTACAGCTTTGGAGTCATCACTTACGTTCATAGCTTCTCTACGGTAAGATCCAATAGGAGAAATTTCGAAATAATTGTATATTAGGACCTGTCATGGAATCTGCGGGTTTTTTGTTTCTTTTCAAAGTACTCGCCAGCTTCTTTGACAGTATGATGCTAAGTTTTTGTCTTCGTTAGAGCTACGTTTTGCCCATGATTTTGTACTTGTACCACTCTTTATTATGCATCAGAATCTCGTACAGTTTTGGTTCATGCGCAGGATTCTCATGAAAGTAGGTTTTGGTTTATTATTCATCGGATTCACGTAATACTCTCAGCTATGAATTAAGAACTGTGTACGAACTATTCTATTTCCTCGTTTCGCTTTTGATCAAATTAACCGTTACTATAAAGTATAAAGACAGAGGAACTTTATTAAAAGAGAAAATGAAAGATAAGAGTGAAGATCTGTGTGTGGTTGTATATATTTTGAATTTTTTTTGTAATAACAATTGATGTAGAACCCAAAGGCAACACATCAACGGTATTAAACATTATGAACATAGGGAATAAATTTATATCTTTTCGTGTTCTAACTATACCTTTAACCATAAAGAAAGGTTATAAATTTAAGGAAAGCTTTATGAATCTTAATGAAGACGATATTTGATAGACTACGTTGGTATTTAGTTTGATAATAAACAACATTCCAAATTAAGAGCAAGATGATTACTTTTTAAAATATTTATTTCCAAACATGGAATAACTTTGTTAGAAATATTTCTAGTACGGGTGGAAATGCAGTAGCAATCAGAGTACTTCTCCAATCCAAATTTTTTATAGACATGGCAAAACCAAAACGCACTATCAGATGCGTTTAGAAGATGATTTGTTTCACTCGTCCATTGTAAATGTAGTTTTAAACAACTTCGCACTTTCTTTGTACCGATGCAAAAGCAATTGAAGAAAGATCTTAAGTTTATCCTTCACTATTCCTTATCTTCTGTTGAGTATCTATAATAGAAACAAAATTGGAGGAAGATGCTATTCAGCTCGTTTATTTTAAATAAATAAGAAAGCTTAAATTCAATTTTGCTTAATTTCAATTTTTAATAATCATTTTAAAATTATGATCATAAATTTTCTCAAAATAAATATACTATTTTTTCAGCAACGTTTTCATCTCATTTTAATTTACTCGTATGAAATCAAAAGCATGTTTTAATCATCATATTACTTTGCTTTGGTTTTTAACATATTTGATATGAAACAATAAGGATATAATATAACACACCAAAGTTTTTTAAATTATTATTATTTTTTACGATCAATAATTTATCCCGAAACCATTGTTACAAAAAAATATATACTAAATTAATAAATACAATTTTAGTCAGAAAGAATTTTGATAAGTAAAAATAGTCAAACAATAAACGAACTTAATTTTTTTAATAAAGACAAATTCAAGTTTCAAATTTAATTCACTTAAATAAATAAAAAATAAATATTTTTTTCCATAAGATAAACTTAACTTTTAGTTCAGGACTCATTTATCCTATAAGCAGATATTTAACTAAATATATAAAAGTGACTCACTTTTTAAGTTTTTTTTTTTTAAAGTTTATATTTACAAATTTTATTACAAAATTTATGAATAATATGAAGAGAAGTTACTGAACAGGTGAAAGGTGGCCCCTTTACCAGATCTAAACTCTCATTCCTTTGTTACAAGTAAATTGCGTGACGTGTTGAATTAAGGTTTTTTCCATATTTAAAATCACTGAGACAATTACCGACGGGCAATGGGAATAACTAAAAGACTAAAAACTGTATGATGAACAGGTAGCCATACACTGGCATGCATTCATGTTTTTTCCATCCTTCTCAAACTTACAATTTCATATAAAAATTTACAAATTGCAAATAACTTTGATACTGATTAAACGCCTTTTTTTGAGGGCTAAAGATTGAGCAAAACATTCAGTCATAACACCTCAAAGCCACACCCACCTACCATCACACACTATATATACTAATTACTAAGCAAAACAAGTTTTTCCATTCAAATTTATTGAGTTGGATCTCCACACAGAAAGAGCATTGATGAATTTACTATCAGGAATCATGACACTAAGACTCAACCACACCCATCATGTGTCAGAGATTCCCATCATCTTCTTGGCTCTTCATTAGTCTCTCTCTATATATGTATATCAACCATATATAGGGAAGATCCATGTTATTCTTATCTACTAGCTTGCTATATCTGGTGCATTTATCTTTCATTTCAACCCTCTTGCAGTTGCTAGTTATCCGGAGAAGGTGATGAGAAGATGTTTTCAGTTGAGCTTCTACCCCTTATTTGTTCCAAGGTATGCAGTGCTGACAGAGTTAGTTGTATATACATGTTCTTCATATTTTTTAGGTCAGAAAGTTCTTCGGGAACCTGCATTACACTCTCTTTATTTTCATTCATACTCACTGAGCCAAAACCATTTTCCCTAAAATTTTGGCTCGTTGATGAGCAGGGACTATTGATGAAAAGAAGGCTCAGTATGATCTCACACTCCTTCACAAGCTTGTTAATTACGTCAATTTCATAGAAGGGCTGCTTCACCACATCTTGGATAAAAGGTGAGCGAAGTAGGGCACCAGTTTTCTTATCGTGCTTCTTTATTATCTTCACCAAACCTGCTCTTAAATACTCATCATCAAACTCATGCTCAATCCATCACAAATAAATGACACATGACGTGTTTTACATTATTATTCTTCCTTCACAAATCATTATATATAAGAAGTTGATACTTTTATGTAAATTACTTTAAAAGTTTAATCTGTTCTGATTAGTTAAGTAATAGTACGAAGAGTTTTACACTGCAAGTGTATATCCATTAAAAACCAATTGGTGAAAATTCTAGCATTCATGTATGAGCTCTTAGAACATAACATGCCTGTGTAGTTGAGTGCACTGTAGTTCTCTAGCAAAACCATCTCCCCATGAAGGTCTACTATTTCCCTCCCTAGTGACATCAAGTCTACATTTAATTCCAAGGCTTCCACAACTCTGTCTTGCAACTCCTGCAACACAAACCATGGATTATGTATTCATGATCTTGTTTGGACAATCCTTTTGTAAAATGAATTAAATGTCTCTCACAAACTAAAGAAAAAGGGTCTATTTTAACTTGCAAAGAAACGTTATTCATTTACCTTATTTTTACTATCTTTTTAGCAGTGTTTACTCGAGAGTTGACCAAACAAGTTTGGAATATAAAAGATAAGAAAAGATGATTATGTAAGTAGCTAGTTAGTTACCTTCCCTTTGATGACATATTCTTCTTCCTTTTCAATAAAGAAAGTGTTAAACTTATCAATCTCTAGCTGCAAGAGGTTAAGGAAGTGGTTGAATTGGTTGGCATCCATTTGGGTTGGAGCTTGCCCATCATCGGAACACATAAGGTTCAACTGTTTCTTCAAGATTTTATAGCAAAGAAACTTGTCACCCCAACTGGGCAAGGTCTGCTCGATAAGGCTCTTGAGGATCTTTTCAAACTTCATGTTACGATTAAAATCTTCTGCTCAGTTATCACCTTGTGATTGATTGAGTGGAAGGAAAGTGAATGAAATGCAGGCTTTTATGGGGTTCGGGGATTAGAATATTCGGGCGGAGGGATGTTGAGTTTTGGATATTCTTAATGTTAGTGACACGCAAATGCATAGTTTTCTCCGTCTTTTCCTCAATGGGAGGCATAACTGTATTTGTTCCATTACCATTATGTTGTTTTCCTTGTCTTGTTCGAAGATGATCTTGGCCAAGTCTATTACCACAAAGCACTTAGGATTGACCACATGATACCCGAATCTACCGTAGATTGTAGCCAATGATGATGTTGGAGATAATTTACATAGAAGCAATACTCACTGTACAAGAAAGCCAGTTTTGTGTGAGAATAAGGTAATTTAAACTCTCTCATTTCTTAATATATTATCATGATGCATATCATGATTGATGATAATAGATTGATTATGCAATGACATTAATATAGATATGCCTCTCACTAGTATTGGTTCAGTCAAACATTAAAACTTTTAACAGATTTCTTATACATAGAATTAGTTTTGCTCAATCCTCTCTCCATAGAAGACATCCATGTTATTGATCTATCTCAGGGACTCAACTAGAATGAAAATACTACTTAAAAAAATATATTATACATTTATTAAATTTTATATATTCTCATGTGTGTATTCTTCCAACTAATCCATGATTTTTTTTTTATCTTTTAGTGGAGGTTGCAAATGAAAAATATAATTCCTATTTTGTCTAATATGAGAGTAGTTATGTGGAATCCCATATTTTTATTTGTATACTATGAGATGATAAGTCCTCTACTTACAAGTATCTAGCCAGTTAATACTTAGACTACTTGATTTAGAAACATGTGAAGTCTATTTTAACGAGGAAAAAAATATAATGTAAATATCTTTGATATTATTACTATGATTTGTAATTTGCTGTTGTTTTAAAAATAAATATATCTGTGTTTTTCAACTAATCTTGTGAATTTTATCTTTTAGTCTAGGTTTCAAATGAAAAATAATATTTTTATTTTGTCTAATAGTAGATTAGTTAATTAAAATATATCTCCTATTTTTATTTGTATATCATCGAGATTGTAATTCCTCTACTTGCATTATGTGTCGACAAATTAAATAATAACTCTTTTATATGCAAATTATATCTACTTTTGTAAATTATTTTCAAAATAACTATAATCTTTTGGTAAATACAATTTTTTTTTCTCATCAACTTCCCCTTTAGCCGAGTACCATCTTCAGTCTTCTCCTAAGCTATTTGTACCACTCCACCCACTGAAATTAAAATTAATTTAACGGTTATTGAACTCTCTTCAGTCATCACACCTAACAGCTATAGATGTGATGTTGAACCATCACCTTCAGGATTAACTAATACAGAATTCTTTCTAAGTTAGGTATAAAAAAAAGTACTCAATTTTATACACGGGCTTAAATGCATTCACTTAGCAGTGATGAATACCAAGCAATCCACGTTTTCAAATTTTAAACAAGTGCGAAAATCATAATTGATGGTCCTAAAGGTGTTTTAATACCGCACAAATAATGTCAAAAATACTTGTGTGAGATTAAGAGATGAGGAATTTACGTTAACATATTTAACCATATGGCTAGTTTGCTTGATAGAGGATCTGTTCATTCGTTTAGGATATTCAAATTCTACGTGGTGAGGACAAAAAATGTTTGGGTCTGGTAACATGAGATGAATTTGTCAAAGTTTATATATCTACTGAATTATTTCCCATGCTGGTAGGGAGAGTAATTACCAACTACAAATGACAATGACATTTAAATCAACGGGTTCCTAAAAAAAGTAATCACAAGTTACTCTGAAGGAATGTGATTGTATTTTTCAACTCAAAGCTGTACAACTTGTAACTCGTTACATGCATTACGTGGGGGAGAAAACCAAAATGAACTTGTTCTTTTTCCATCCTTTTTTCCTTTGAGCCAAAGCCTTAATTTGGATGTTGTCAAGAAATACAACAAAGGCAATCCAGGTTCCAAAATCTACTCCTTTAAGTAAACAAAAAAACTTGCGCATTACTGTACGTGTACATAGCCCTAGTTTGAGCCATTAGAAAGTTTTATCCTTGTTTGATTTTAGCCATAAGTAAACACTACATTTTCAAAGTGATTGAATAATATATTCTCAACTAATAGAACTGAATTACTTTTGGGAATTATTAAAAGAGGAATAGTACGATATTAGCAAATGCACACATGTACGATATTGGCCAATGGACGATATCACACATTTAAAATCTGAACGACTCGTAGCCTTACTGATAATGTATGTATCCGATTCAAATGTACTCAATGAACAAAATATAATGGCCAAGAACACCTCGAGAGATTTGTTTTCACTATTTTTTCCAGTGTTGTATTTTTACTAAAGGGAAAATTATTATGCTTATAGCTGAGATAATGTGGCTTACCTATTGTTCCCAAAATTAACACATAAATAACATTATGCACTTAATCTCTTAATAAACCACTAATAATAATAATATTAAGAATTGAGTTAATACAAGTTCATCTAGATAAAAAGGAAATCAATTAAAATATTATAGATAGGTTCATATTTCAATATTTTGATATATGCTCATTTATTGCATACTTATTATACTGTCGGATTCGAAGTGTTTTTCTACCCACTTTTCCCACTCCCGATCCAGTACGAAGAAGACATGTCAGCCTATTTCGAGAACCGAAAACACGAGTAGGCACAGGAGAGTAAGTTGGATAGAAACATCAATCTTACAAGGTTATCTCGAAGCCTTGTAAGAAAAATTACGAGGTTACTCCCGAAGTCGTAAGTAAACAATTCAGTTATATAACCCACCCAACCCAAATCACTTTCGTGGCAAAAAACCATAATGCATACAAATTCTCCATGTCCTTCTTTCTAATTTTTACCCTCTCTGATAATCTTTATCCAATGAAATTTAACTAGGGCAATATACCCATTTGATAAAAGTTCACATAAAGCCTCTTCCAAGTGCTACACAAAATCACAAGAGAATTCGCACCTACATCAAAGCTATTGGTCAATTCTGATTCGGGAGAATAAACATACCATCTAAACATCAATCAACAGAGCGATAGCATCCCAGCAAAAAGAAATTTCAAACCTCAAGCACCTCATCGTACACTCCTAACTAGCCTTCACTCATCCATTTGCACCCTGAATTTCAAACGGAAAACATTAACCAAAAATTTCAAGTGAGCTATTTAAAGGTTTTCTATGCAGCAGAGTGAAGGTATAATGTATATTGTTCATAAAAAAAAATATTAGAATTATTTGTTGAAAAAAAAAAATGTCTCGTTATAAGCAACAAATGGAATTTGCACAAATATGATATAACTACCAGAAAATAAAAATTACACATTTAATGCATGACAACTTTATCCCCTAAAATATACCCTTTCTGGAGATTTTTTACACTTATCTGCGTTCACTAATGACTAGTTATTTCAGCTTCAAGGCATATATAACTTTTCTAGTGACAACTTTATGTGACATGGAAACTCACCAAAAAGCTAACACTGGAGAACACCACCCATTAGAACCAAATAGTAGTGTTATAATATATGCAAATGGTATTTTATTGACTTTGAAGGGGGTGCCAGGACACAAAAGCTTTGTCTTAAATAGAGAGATAGAGAGCTGTCATACAAAAGAGTTTTCTGTCTTAAAGTAGAGAGATGCTACTAAAATTGCTCTCTTGAGTAGAGAGCTGCAAACCAAAAGCTTTCTGCTGAAGACAGTTAACGAGACACAAAAGATACGAGTATGAAAACTCTCTTCCACAGGCAGATTTGTAATAAGTTACATTGGTAATAACAGTAGAGCCATAGACATTCAATCATTCAGTAGACAAATTGCCCACAAACATAGATAAGACACGCTTCAGTAACTATTTGCATCAAATACAAGTAAAGGAATAGAATGCTCTTACCGAGTTCCTATTGCGCCTTCTTTTCTTTGTTTGATTGATTTGGAATCTTGCTTAAAACAATACTATGAAATTTTTTATACTGAGTGTGAATATTCCCATATATAACACACAATCTGTCGTCAACTTGGTCCTGGTACTTGTCATACAATACAGGAAGGGACAAGCTAAGAAGAACACCTGTCCAGAAAGTTATTGAAATATTAAATCAAATGAATGCCAACCAAGAGAGTTTCCTAAATGATACCCTGAACATTGAAAAGCCACAGAAGCATCGAACTTACAAATATAGATCAAAGTCAAAAAGTTGAAAAAACTACCGATGAAAGATATAGTCCACAATCCACCGACAACCTGATTCAGCAAGTTCACATAAAGAAGTAACTCTGTACCCAATGTATATTCAAAGAAACCAGCACAAAACAAGGATGAGATGAAAATATAAAACCATACCTGGAGGCAGAGCAGCAAATTCCTCCCAATCGCTATGTCATGTGCAACAGTCAAAGCCCGGTTCATCCAAATTTGCACTGCATCAGCAACCCTGGCAACAGTTGCCTCCGAGATCTCCAGATCGGGGAGAGGAGGAAGAGGTCTGCGACATTAACAAACTAAAATCAACTTCGAATGAAAAAAGAAGGAAAGTAAATTCACCACTACACTACAACATATTTAGTGTGACTCGGCATACTCCTCACCGTCATTTCAATTTTCAAGTGCATAAATATTTAGAACAGTCAACGGAGCATTTATATGCAATAAATTCATTTTCTCGAAACGAAATTATTTTCTTCAATTCAGTCATGAACAGTTTAAAACTTATATAACAGAAATCAAGTAGACGAATCTAGAGGAGACCTTAATCTAGGAAACGCAAGATGATTTGGAGGAAGTAAAAAGGTACCTATTGAGAAGGTTAGCAGCTTTGGCCCAGAAAAAGAGAATGAGGACGAGAAGCAAGATGACATTGGCGACGAAGGACAAGAAATTGTAGCCGGCTCGCTCGAACAGGTACCACAACGTGGAAGCAGATACGAGCAGCGCCGCCGCTCCACGCCAGTTCTTCCACAACAGCACATCAGCAACTATCACACATAATCAAATAGAATGAGAAAAAAAAAATCAACTCCGATATTCTCTACTATCAGATTACACCGTCGATTGTAACTACGTGTAAAGGATCGATGAGATTGAACGAAATCAGATAGAGAGAGAACCTAAGCCGTCGCCGAGAAGACGGTGAACGGAAATCCGTTGAGAATCTCCCATGGTGATTGGGGAAGTTGTGCGATGTCACTAACAAACTAAAGATACTAGTAACAGTGCGATTACGGTTACGCTGCCTCTTTCTTCCGTTTTTGCTCATCTACTGCACAAGACGAAAACGCCATTTGGTTCTTAGTTCTAATGTGCCTCTATACTAGGCTGGGCCTGGCCCTTCTGGCCCATCTAATGGAATAGTTACCATTGTTGCATGGCAAATGCTTCATGCACTTGCTATATAACAGTCACGTGAATTGTCTAAAATACCCCAGAAATTTACATTTTAAAGGTAAAGTTTTTTCCCTTTCACCATGACTTTTTCATCTTCCGAGTATAAAGTATTTTGTTATTGCATTTTCTTTTATTACTTTTCATAGCAGTGTCCACCCTCCATCAACATCCTCTTTCATGAATTACATAAATTATTTTCATTTTTTATAAACATCTTATTCTATAAATTGCACGCATTTAATATAGTGCATGAAGCATTCGGCTTGTTGCATTATCACATATAAATACTTTTTCTTAATGGAACAAAAGTACTTTAGTACAATTTATATCTGTCATTTTTTCATGATTAAAAATATGCATTTTAGAGAATAAAAAATTGCAGTTATATCCATTACTGGTAAGGTAGAATTTATGTACACTTACGCAGTAAAACCCTTTACCCTTTATTTTCATGATAATCGTGATGTCCACATTACAACATAGAGTATAAGAAATCGTGATGCCTATAAGGCTTTTTTCCTTAGTACATGAATTTACGAAACAAGCACTTTATTTTTTGTTGTAAAATATGATAATAAAAAATAAGATGAAAAGAGGTACGTGATATTTTTCCTTTTGTAAAATTAGAACTGTTTATAGAAACTTAGAATCTGAAATATTCGTCTAATCGAATTTTAAGGGTAAGGTGAGAAATTATTCTCCAAAACTTAGTTATACCATTAGGAAGGAATATACTTACAAAGAATTAAGGTGAGCACTAATTTAAAAAAGTGGGATTAAAAATTATAATTTAGAAACACAATTTAAGAATAAGTTTTAAAGAATCTCATTGGAACGATAAAACAAAATCACTTCTAAAATGTATTGGTATATATATATATATATAATGACTACCAAGTCCTATTCTTAAACTATTTTTGTTAATGAAAAAAGTTAAAAGATTTTCTTTTCTTACAAGTTATTTCTCCTTGTAGCAAAACGAAATTTTAAAAGATAACAGAAGAATGACTTCATCGGGGATATTTTACGCATGGGATCTCGATAAGTTGATTTGTGCAACATGTCGGGTGTTCCATTTACTTCTATACTACATCAATAAATTCAATGAGTTGCAGGACGGATTCTTTTTTATGGAAAAGCTTGTAAGATTTGTTCTCTAACTTCATCAATTTTCTTGCTTGAACCTTTTGAGCAAAGTACCACAGAAATCACAGTAGGGATACAAATAATGAGAACCCAGAGTCATGCCTGTGTTTAACTAAGCCAGATATGGCCACCTACCACCAAAGCTTGTTTCAAAGTGCTGGCTCCTCATTGTTGTCCGAGTCTCCATCACTTGAGGACTCTTGTTTTTCTTGCTGCTGTTCTCCTTCGGCATTTAATTTTATCTTCTTCTCCTTTTTCCTTTGCTTCTTCTTTTGACGCTTTGCTCGCTTCTTTGCGGTCCTTTCCTCGGCTGCTTTTAATCTTTCCTCCCTTCTCAAATTAAATTCTGCCAACTCTTTTCTTCTCTGGTAATCGACTTCCATCCTTGCAAGACGATCTTGCTCCTTGCGTCTCATCTGCCGATACTGTCGGAAACAGAATTTGAAGCACATAACAATAACAGTCAGATCAACATATATCCATCACATTACCAATTATTGACACAAACAAAATAAACCCAGATATCAAGCCAGTTTAACTCCCCACTTCTTAACAAAGGAGAAGAAAATAAAATGATCCACAACCTTTTAAAAGCTTCCTCGTCTAATTTCTGTATAAAGCACTGGAGAACTCAACAGAGCTTGATTTTCATCATAGTAAAGCTCACACACACATGCTAGAAACTTATATAAACTGGGCCATCACTAGTTAGATAAAGCCAAGTGTGGGTAGCACTTCAGAATGCAGGACTAGAATATAAAATACAACTCAAATTATAAGATATTCAACACATAGAAGTCCAGTCCTAAGAACATAACTAAGGGCAGGACACATCAAGTGCATGAAAGGATACCTTAATATAAATGGACAAGGTTGTCAAGTTGAAATAAACTTGTGCAGCTTATGTAAGCTTGTCTCGAAAGCTTGCAATAAAATACTTAATATAAAAATATATATTAAAAAAATCCATTACCAACATATGTGCATAACATAAATATTCTTGATACACCAAACATTTCAACCTCATAATAAAACAATGTAGCAAACCACAATAGTACATAGTACATTAGCACTAAATATGATCAGACTATATAAATGACCAAATCATATAGAATTTCATAAAAACACAAGTTTCTAAAATGAAAACATTTGAAGGAGTTAATTCCTTAAATCATTTTAACTCTAGTAAGACACTGTCACCATGGAACAAAAATTACATTTGATTTCAAATTCATGGACTTGTTTTACACGAGTTTAACATGTTTGCTTGTGTTTGTCCTGAAAAAGGTTGAGGAACAAGTTAACTCTAGAGAGTTCGACAACAATGTTAATGAAATTCAATAACAAGACAGCTTTCTAAAAAATAAAATGAGCAAGTTGTGTGCCTTTGATCATCCAATTTCAGACAAGTTTATGCATTAGGCTGTTACCTTCAGAATCAAATTATCAGTTAAGAGTGCCTAAATCCAGAACTCATCCATGTGTAAATAAACCTCACAACTTTGAAGTACGATGGTTTTTCCAACCAGTTCACATCCAACTTCTACACGAAGCACTTTATAATAACGGTGTTCTTTGATTAGCATATAGTTAAAAACTCAAAAGTATGATGGTTTTTCCAACCAGTTCACATCCAACTTCTACACGAACCACTTTATAATAACAGTTTTCTTTGATTAGCATATAGTTAAAAACTCAAAAGCACGGTTTTCTTTGATATTCCTTAGTCATAAGGCCAGCTCTATTTCAAATAATTTAAACCCTGCCATCTCAACCCGGCACTTGTTAACCAACAAGAAACCTAGCGTGCACCATAATGGCATAGAGCTTCTACAGTTACACTAAATACAGAGTCTTTCCAAACACCTCTCCGGAGGCATCCTGTTTTCACATTTCAAGAACACAGGGTATCACCACTTTAGTGATGAAAGAGTCAAATCACATTCAATCGGGATATCATTTCAAATTGCTTTTGCTATCTCGTTTGAATCCAAAAACCATCGTTTATAAGCAGGCAAAGCTATATCCTCAATTAAAAAGAAGTAAGAATACCGTAATCCCATCATCAAACGGCGAGCAATTTTTATGTCTGGAGCTAACTCAAGCACAAATGATAATTTTTATTTTAAGACAAAGGAAAAGCAATTGTACCTGATGGAAGTCGCCGGATCCTGAACCGGCGGAACTACCGGAAGTGTTGCTAACACGAACAGGAACATTGTCGATAATCCGTCGGAGCTTGACTTCTAGGTCCTCCTCTTCCTCCTTGAAAACGACCGGAGTATATTCCACTATCGCACTCGATGCTGCTGTTGGCGGGAGGGGCGGCTTCGAATTTCCTGGCGCTGGGACCATCCGAAAATCACTGTCTCTGGGTTTGCCCGTCGACATTTTGGGGATTTACAAAACCCTAAATTTTCACTTTAGACCGGAACCCTAAATCTGCAGACAATTTTATTTTAGTTCTTTCAATACCCTAATTCCCAACAGTTGTTCTTCAGACCTTCAAATTGCACGGGACAGAGGAAATAACATAGTTGGGTCTGTTTCTCTCTCAATCTCAAAATCCCAATTCCCTCTTAAATTCGGGGCATTTCACAATTTCATCTTAAGATGGCTTTTAATTAGTAATGTTTTTCAAAAATTCAGGAATTTTGTTTGTACTCTCTTTCTCTTCATTTTCTTTATTTATTTTTTACTCCCTGATCCAAACATCCTACCTTAAAAAAAAAAAAAAACATGTAATAAAATATGGTTAGGTTCTTTGTATATTCTATCCATAATTATTACCAAAAATTTAAACATCACTTAGTTTAAAATATTTTTCTATTTAGTTACATATAATTAAAACAAATTTTAATTATAATAGTTATATATATTGGTGATGTTTATGAATAAAATAAATCATATTAATAAAGAAATGTCTATAGCCAATTGTGTTAGTTATTGTTTCGATAAATATTTTGTATCAAAACTGAAATTGGAAAAAAAAATACTTAAATTTGTACTGATTATTTAATTAAAATTGAGTACATAATTGTTTAAGAAAAATAGATCAGAAAAAAATGCTATTATAATGGTTACATTATAAACGTAAATAGTTTCTAATTATTTTATTCTTTTTTAATAAATTTATTGATGTTTCATATTAATTAAAAGTGTGACTAAGTTATCATTTGTGAAATTTGAAAGAAAAAAAATCTGTAAATATTCAATAATGTTAAATTTGATAATATAATGGTTTGAAGTGTTCAATAAAAGTATAGTAGCTTTTCAGACACTGTCAATTAATAATTTACATAATGTTTTATCATCTTAACATACCATCTATTCTTGAATGCAGTCACGGTATATTTTATAATAAACATTTCCGCTTAAATTAGGTAAAAATAATTATAAATAACAAAAAAAAATCTTTAAATGTTCAGTACAGTGCATATGAACTGTTTCAATTCGTGATCATTTAAAATATTAATAATTTTACATTGTTAAGTAAATAAGTATTTAAAAATTAAAAAATTTCACATTAAGAATTTATCTTAAGTCGGTATATATATATATATATATATGGTTAACTTATAAATAAAAACATATTTTAAAAAATATACACTTTTTTACTTATACTTGACACTTATATTTATACTCCTTTTAATTTATTAAACCATACTCGTCTTCTTATAATATTATTTTTAATTTTATAATTTATTGTGTATTTAGCATTAATCAAATTCAAAAGGATTACATAATTTATGTTAAAATATAATGTAAAACTTAAACGAAACTCGAGTTAATAAAAAGAAAAAGGTAAACAGAGTAATATCAATAATTTCTTTCTGAATATATTAAAGATATTAAATTAAAAACAGACTAATATTAGTAATTTCTAAATAAATAAAACTTCTTGAAACCCTTAATTTATGATATGTAAACTAGTTTATTGATTATTAAATAATATTTGTTATATTTAGGAATGTCCATAAACTTATCCAATCCCATAAAAAAAACATCCCAAAAAACAAAATGGAAACCACATAATCTTAAAGTCAAACAAAAAGAAAATTGATTATTTCTTCAATTAGATAAAATTTGAGTTTAAAAACCAGTATAATCTTATCCGAACTAACTTGTAAGTATGCGTATCTTTTATTACATCAATCAAGTTAACATTTTCATTTCTTATATATCAATAAATTTGTCACACAGTTTACACTTGTTTATAAAAATATATCTAATCAAACATTATTTTTTATAAATATCAATAAAAAAAACATGTAAGTGTAATTATCAGTTAATATAATGTGTTTTTATTAGTTTATACTTGATAGTTACACTACAACTATTCACTCTCAAATGATAGTATGTATGTTTGTATTGTGTATGATAGTATGTATGTATGTATTGTGTATGATAGTATGTATGTATGTATTGTGTATGATATGATTTGCAAAGGGTATTTTCTCCCTAAAACAGAGTGGGTCACAGAGTGATTAGAGTCCAGTACCGAAATTGTAATCGGCCCAGGTTGGTGGCGTAGTCGTTTTACATTTCAGTCCTTGGCCATCCCATCTGGCATCTGTGAGAGAGTTCGAGGTAGCTACCGGAGAGAAAAACAGAAAGAGATCGCAATCAACAACACGTAACAGCACCACAGAGAATAATTGAATCGTGAATCGTTTGCAGAAGAAGAGGTAAAGGAATCGAGAAGAGAAGGAGTCACCGAAGCCCAAGATGTTGCCCACAGCTTCCAAAGGACGTTCTTCTTCTTCCTCCTCTTCCTCTCGACCTAATAATCCCATGCTGCTTCCCTACCTCCGCAGAATCATCAAGGTTCCAATCTCTTCCTTTAATTTCCGATCTCCTAGATTTACTTCGCGCTCCTTTCTAAGATCCAATTCGTGATTTTATCTCTTTCGTTCTCACATCCTAAATGCCATTGCTTAAATTACCCCGCGTGTAAGCCAAATTGTTGCTTAATTCCTCAATGTTTCGGTTTAAAATTGAATAGGTTGGACTGTGCTGTTCTGATTTGAAGAGTCCGATAGACGTGAGTGTTCAATCTGTGCTGATTCGTTTCTTATTCTTGTAGTGGCAACAAATGGATATTGAATACACTTTCTGGCAAATGCTTCATCTATGTACGTCACCGAAAGTTGTGTAAGTATATTTAAATTTAATAATCTTCTGTCTGTCCTTCCCCTTGTTGTTAGCAATGAAATTCACGTTGTTGTTACCATGATCTAACGCACTACCAATGTGAAAATCCAATTTTTTGGGACATTAATATTGTGTATTATCATGATTCTTGGTCGAGTTTAACCTTTCTGCTCTGTGCATATTTGAAATTTTCTGTATTTGGTTCTCTGAATACTTTTTTGGTGTTATTCTTGGAATGGAACTGTACAACGGATGCAGCTATCAGCATACTAAATATCACAAACGTAAGTCTATGTTTTGTGAATATTTTTATTTATTTTTTTATTTATTGGTGCATATTTTTTCGTAGTGATTGGTTCACCAATGTTTATTGAGGTTCTATTTTGCTAGCTAACATTTATTTGCAATAATTTATAGTGCATTAGGCTAGTTGCATGCTTGTGATATATTCCCAGGGATAATAAATAGTTGTCATGGGTGTCAGTATCTTACATGCAGTGTCTGATTTGAAATGCATTTAGTGGTAGATTGTCAAACTCAGGAGTTTATATATAAACTTGTGGAGCATCCATAAACTTGACTTGTAGGCCTAATACAAAATGTACGTAAAACTCCTCATGGTAACGAGGAAGAGTACATAGGTTGTCATGGAAAAAATGAAAGCTTGAAACTTAAGCAGTGGACAAAAGAAAATAGGCAACAGAATAGTGCTTTATCATCTCAGTATAGCAAGTCATAATAGATTACTTTGAAGAATTGCTATGGTTATATTTGAAAAACGGAACATGAGAATCTGCATTGAATTTGGATTGAAAGTACAAATAGAATGGATGATAGGAATTAAAAAACACACTCAAATACCTCAAACCTGCATTGAATTTGGATTGAAAGTACAAATAGAATGGATGATAGGAATTAAAAAACACACTCAAATACCTCAAACCGGGGTGGAACTAAAACACATTAGAATCAGAAACCATTGTGAAGTATTAATAAATAGACAGTATAAAAGAAGGTGCACTTGGCGAAACCCCTCCACACATACACAAACACACCTCCCCAACCCCAAGTATACTCACACACACCTCCTTCTCCTGCTGCATATTCTCCTTCCTCCAGTTATGATATAATCCCCCTTTACAGCCAATGTTGTCATCTGCCCATCCTGTTATTACACCCATCACGTTTTCCCCTGACTGAGAACCCTTCATTGTCCTATAAATTGACTTGTTCATCGCCCTTACCATTTTCCAGATTACTCTCTTGTTTCCTCAATTTCCTGTCTCTCCTTTACCTTGTATACACTCGAACCATCTGTGATCCATGTATGGATTTTGAGATACAAAATGGACCTGGATTTATTTTTAAAGAAATAAAATGTGACAAACTCATTAACATTCACTAGTCATAATAGGTCCACACTTAAAATAAATGAATAGGTTGTGATGATATTGTTGATATTAAATGCTTCAAAAAATATTTTCTTGATTTATGAATGAATTACTGAAATATAGTGTGGCTTGCTGGGTCACAAAGGTAAGGGTTTTGTTGTTTTGTTTTCCTTTATGTGAAATCAATGTTTTGAAGGGCTAGTTCAAGGTATTGTCATTATTTTCAGTAATTTGGGGTCATAATTTCCATCTTACATCAGACTCATGGACTCCATGCTTAATGTGATTCTATTTGAGTTTTGAGAGAACTGAAATCTAATGAGTCTAGTCTTTGAAGTTGAGCCTGGTTGGTTCCCCTGCCCAGAACACTAGACTTGTATGGCTCTACAAACTGACTTGTGGTCTTGACCATGACTAATGAATCATGCCAATGACATCATTCATTGATCTTATGCTGAAACTCGTTTTATCTTGACTGATGAACTGATTTCACTTACCTGGGTTGACAATATTTCTTCTCAAACAATATTGTTCATTGACTGATTTGGGTCTAATCAAACTATTTCATTCCCTTCTCACGAATCTCTTATAAACTTTATGCATGCATATAAGCATATGTGTGTGTGTATCTCCTTACACAGACGTAACCCATGATGGGATAGAATTTAAGAATTTCACGGCTCACCTCACCTTTTTTCTTTCAATTGAATGGAAGAGTTAAATCTTTTCACAAAGATCTGCTTTTGAGGATGAGTCATGAAGAACTTTGGCTTATTATTAGGCTTGCAAATCAACTTGTTTTAGTGATACATAATGATGCAAATGTTTCAGAAAAAATAAAACCTGCACGGTTAATTGTATAATTAATGTCTTTGATTTATCAAATTAGGAAATTTCATCTGGTGATTTCAAATTGTTTAATTGATTTCCTTCTTATTGTTTGATATTAGAAACCAAGAATCAATGGGCACGTGATGACCCTGCATTTGTTGTGATCTGCAGTCTTCTTTTGGCAGTTGCAACCTTGGCTTATTGTGCTGCGTAAGTATTTTAAAGCATTTGATGGTGGTGGCTCCTTGTGGAGAAGCAGCTAAAATTCACGTTACTTTTGTAAAACAGAAAGAATATGCAAATACAGATAATGTAAATCCTTGTATTTCATTTATTTAACTGAAGGATGATATTTTGAAAACTTTCCTTTTGAAAGCAGTCTTTTGATTTAGAGTTTAGAATGTGAATTTTATTAAATCATGTATCATGAACCAAGGTTGTATTGTTATTGGATTATTCATTATGCAACTTTAGTTTATATTTGTTCCCACTCTGCCTCTACTAACTTTTTGTATTGTATTTTCCGATATATTTTCAGGTATGACCATAGTACTGCCCATACACTCCTTGTTATCTTCTCAGTGTTGTTTTTCCACTTTATATTGACCGGTGTAGTTCTGGCAACTTTTTGTTGGTAAGGGTACTTCCTTTAGTAAAAATTACATCCTTTTTTTAAATCACTTGATCTCGGTACCAAAACTGGTGCATATTATGCGTTTATTCTCTAGGTTCCTGACTAATTCTTATCTTCGAGAAGAGGCTCCAAATAGCTATGTGGTTGAACAACGTGTTGAATGGTAAGTTCAAGAAATTGTGCCTGCTTCATGTATTAATTTAGTTTTCTTCTTGAATTTTGAGAACAGTTTCTCTAATATTTGGCCATGCTTCTTTAAATCAATTGATAAGCAAGGAAATGAATTGAGAACCCTTGTCTTATAATTTTGTTAATTATTTTTCGATATCTAATTATATTTGTTTTGGTTTTTCATGGAAGGATGTATGCATTTGATGTACACTGCAACTCTTTCTTCCCATTGTTTGTTTTGCTCTATGGTAATTTCTGACTCTTTGGTTAGACTGAACTCTGTTATGATAGGAAGCTACAATATCTTGCATTAGAGTGATACTGATGTCTGGTCCCTTGACAGTGATCCATTATTTTGTATCTCCTCTATTGGTGGCTCATGGTTTCATTCCAGTATTGCTGTCAAATCTTCTGTTCATGGTGGGAGCTTCATACTATCATTATCTAAATTTCCTAGGTTATGATGGTAACCCTCTCTCTCTCTCTCTCTCATTGTTTTTTTTTACTTCTATATATATATATATATATGTGTGTGTGTGTGTGTGTATTATCCCAAACGTATAAGTTGCACATACTTTTACACTGTTCAACAACCTTTTACTAGATTATTCCCAGAACTCATCAATAGATTAAAAGTATCCGTTGTATAAATTATATGCAAAATTTTAGATGAATTCAGAATTGCTTGATACCTTGTATATGCACATCGAAATTAACGTAATTAATGTACTATATACATTTAAAATATATGAGAATAAGAATCATTTAATTATCTTTATTCAATTTTTATACTATTTAACATGAACAATCTCGGAATATACACCATCTTTGGTCCTATGTATAGGATCCTTTTAACTGCTTCACAAAAATTAAAGAATATAGGAAATTTGGTTAATGACATTAAATTTGTTAGCAGTTTGTGTAATTTTTCCATAATTACCCGTAAAACTATTGGAATTCCATTTTCTTGATCTGTTTCTACCTAGTTAATGCATCTCCATGTAAGGGAACTTTTGTAAAAATGATAATCAATGTGGTAAACAACTTGAAGGGACTCATAAAAATAAGGCCTAAATATATTTTTAATCCCTGTAAAGTTAGTGAGTTTTCATTTTGGTCCCTGTAAAATTTTTTATTGTTTTTCATACCTATAAAATTTAAAATAACCATTTTTAGTATTTATAAAATGTGTGAATTTTGGTATTAGTTCCGTATAATATTTTTCTTTAATGTTCATCCCTGCAAAATTTTAAGTCCCTATTTTTAGTTCCTAACATTCATTTTAAGATGGATAAATAATGTTTATTTTACTGATTATATAGGAGTTGTTTTGGGATGTCATATACTAACATTATATCTCGACACTATTATGCCTTTAACTAGTATCATAATTCAAGGGATGAAAAAGTAGTGATTTTCAATTTTAAAGGGATCAAAAGCAAACAAATATTTAACAGGGATCGAAGTGATAAAAAGTCACTCATATTACAGAGACTACAAACATATTTAAGTCTGAAAATAATCAAGATAAACTTCCCATATAAGATCGTTATAAAAAGGACTGGAGGCAGTAGCTACAATTCTGTAGTTAGATTTATACGAAGTTATTACATTGTGTGAGAACGATTGTAACTTATACTGGTGTAAGTTAATTTCTCCTCGTTGAGGTCAGTTCATTCATAATACTTTTTTAGTGCCATTTTCCTTTGGGTATGGCTGTATTTTTCATGAAAAGTGTCTTGGGGCTGTAGAGGCTGGGTCCTCTTATTAAGATCTTCTTAAATATGTTCATTTGCAGTGATTCTGTTTTCATTCTTGCCAATTATACTGTAGAAGTCAGTTATTGTGCGTTATTGAATATTTGCAGCTAAGTACCATTTCTTTGTTTTACTTTAAAGTCCCTTTTGTATGATGTGAGGAACAAATTCATATGTCGTGTATCTGTTGAATGTATGGTCAGCATAGTGAATAAATGTACATTAAAATGTTTTGGGTAAACTTGTTTACTGAGTGTGTTAACTCTGAAACTACAAATTTTTGTTTTGAGTTTACCGTTGAATTTATTTGATTAACATTTGTTGGTTGTAGTTCTGCCTTTTTTGGAGAGGACCACCTTTTTCCTGTACCCCATTGGCATCGTAATTGTCCTTTCCCCCATTTGTAAGTATTGAGTGGTATCACTTCTGTTCTTTCATGATGGAATATTGCATCTGAACCCAATTTCTTATTTGCAGTGATTTTAAGTGGTTTCAATCCTTCTAGATACTTTATGAACATGTACTTCAGTCGACAAATATGATCATGCCAGCTAAAACTTTTGACCTATCGGTGTCCTTGAGGTTATAGAGTATTCGGAAAACTACAACATGAGAAGGCTTTAATGAATGTTTGATTGTTTGTTTAGAGAATGCAATGGCCCAGCAATGTCTCATTTTAGGCCTTCTAATACTACTACCAATCAAAGATGGACTGTAGCAAGTCAGGGTAGTCAGTGTATTTTTTACAGTTATTAGATAGAATATTTGTTCAAATGAATATACTCATTGTAATGAATTTTCTTTGTCAATCCGGTAGCTTTCCTCCCGATTCCTCCCGACGAAGAACAATTTCTATTGATATATTCTTTAATGAGGTTAGATACTTACTCTACAAATGAAAGGTCTTCCCTTCTACATTAGCCCGTCGCATAAGGAGTCATTGTTGACTTGTTATAGAAGCCACTGAAGCCAGGTACCAGTAAGAGTTTGCGAGGAGCTGATCAAAGCCAGGGCGGGGGCATTTTTTATGTATGATATGTGCTCGTTATGTATTTTATCTGATTGAATATTGCTTCACTGTGAGGAGTTTGGTGGTTCAATGGCGAGTAGCGGCTACTTATAAAACTACTTTAATAGGCAACTCAAACTTTAAATTAGTAGGGTAATGATGTTTGAAAAATGTGTTTACCTAATATCTACGCTTGTGTAGGATTTGGATGTGAGTGAGTCATCTGGGTAGAGATACTCCAGCATGGTTATAGGGTACTATCGTAAGGTGCATGAGCCTCTAGCTACGAAATATGGGTAAGAGCAAGGATCTTTTGATCTTCTGCGTGGGGCATTGGGAATATCATGGGTTTAGGTCAAATAGGTTATAGTTAATTCTTAGCGAGTCTCTGATGACGAATTAGAGTTTGAGATGAATTTGTTTTTAACTTAATCTAAAAAGTGTCAAATATATTGGTACACTGGACAATAGAAATTAAAAGTTAATTTGAGTGTTCCAGTTGAAATTTAAACACGTCCTTAACAGAATAAACTAAGATTCAAAAAATTCAGGTTAGACATTAAACAATAGCTTGGTAAAATTGTTATAAAATAATTTAGATGAAATTTAGGTTTGGAGTCAAATAAATGATTTAGAATAAAATTTAACCCCCGTAAGAATTGAAGATAAACTCACTATTCAATCCTAATATCTTACGGGACCACGAATCCAATCCCACTCAGGATGTGACATGTGAATTAATAAATATCAAATTGTCAATCGGTAATAATTCACTTCTATTTTTTGAAGTTGACAAATCCTAGAAATATACGTTTTTTTCAATAGTTGAATTTTTCAAAGATTTTTTAAAATTTTTCTATCATTTGTAAAGTTTAAAATAATATTTTTCTAATTTAATCGTTATTTTTTAGTTACTTTTTAATCAATATACAGTATTGTAATGCAGAAACAAGGAATATAATGCAACTATGATACAGTTCAAATATGATTTTCATGTGAATTCCGCTAATTATACTTTCTTTTATTTTTTTTACTTTATATTTGTATCCTATCAAACCATTAATATTATCTCATTTTCACCATTAATATTAAATTTTCTATTTTTTTATTTGTTTATTAAACAAATCCACCTTTTTATTCCACGTCTATTGGTTGTTTTTGTAAGCTAAGAAGGTGAAGTTTATAAGTGAATGTTGTTGATAATCATTCATATGGCTAATTCTTAAAAGGAAAAAGATAATATGGGCAACCATTAGGTAGACTCCAAACACAGTATTCTGCATAACTTATTTCTTTTATTGAGATTTTCTAAAAAGAATACTCAAAAACCGTTATTGTATTTAACTTTATATATATATATATATATACATACACACTACAGCCCGCATGTTACTGAGTCCTATAAACAAAATTTATTTATAAAAAAAATATTTATAGAATAAAAAGTAAGAATTGTGCAATTAAAAAGAAGATATAAAGGGAAAATTATTTAAATTACAATAAAAATCAAATAAATGATGTATAATGACACAACTTATTTAAAGCGTGTAAAATAGGAAAGATACTTAATGTATAATCCATTTTGAATATGTAACATGGATCCTTAAATTCTGTAAAAAAAATCAATTATTTTGAGTCATATCTATGTGACATGACACAAAGTAAACGAAACTATTGTTTTAACACCACTGTTGATAAAAGAACATTTACATTATAACTGCTTTTATACTATAATAAAATAATAATTTATTTAATTGTTAACTAAGATATTGTTAACGTTGTCAAAGTATGGCATTAAAATAGTATAGTTTAGTGGTTTATTTATAATTGTTGACTTACATATAACATAAGTAGTCATTGTTGACTTGTTATTAGAAGCATTTTTTAGTGTGATATGTGCTCTCGTTATGTATTTTATTTGATTCAATATTGCTTCACTGTGAGGAGTTTGAGATGAATTTGTTTTTAACTTAATCTAAAAAGTGTCAAATATATTTGTACACTGGACAATAGAATTTTTTTTTTTCCAATACATTTTTCTACCACACTCGCTAAGCTAAAGTTTATAGGAAAAAATATTTTAGTAAATTTAAGTGTTTATTTAAAGGTTTTTTTATTTTGTAATTTTTAATAGATTTAAACTTGTAATAAAGTGTGTATTAGAAGGGGTTTTGAATATGTTGTTAACACATCTTGTCAGTTTTTTAGAAAAAATCTCACTCCTCTTGAATTGTTTGTTTGGTAGAAAGAAAGAAAAATAGATAAGAATAAAAATTAATAAAAAAAGTGTGAAAAATAATATAGAACTAAAATGTTTAGTTTAAGGAACAAAATAGAAGTTGAAAAATAATATATATAAAATTGAAAATAGATTATTATAAAAGAGGAAAAATGTGATGAAAATGAAGCTTGTTTCGTTAAAAATTAAAGTGAAGATTACTTTTAAACGGTTATAACAACAATAAAGGGTCATATACTACTTGACTTTTTTTTCCTTACATTCAACTTACAATTTTATACATTATTATTTTATTATAATATTTATTATTATTATTATTACTTTATTTTGAAAAGATGTTGTCGAACGAACATAATTAAAAAACATGGAGCTTCAAACAATATTTTTTCTAGAGAAAAAATTAATTAGGGATGATAAAGTAGACCAGTCCTCTGAAATTAAAATTTAGTAGATTAGATTGATGTTTTAATCTGTTAGTCTACTTTATCTAAATCGAGTATTGATTACTTTAAAAAAATAAAATAAAATAATTAAAAGATTATTTTTTTTATTATATTATTTAAAGAATGTAAAATTATTAGAAAATTATTAGCACTTACAAAGTTTTAATAATGTAGTAATTTAACATGTAGATATAATTATTATTTTAATTCATCCAATTAAAAAATTAATTAATTAAAAAATTAAAAATTAATTATACAGTTAAATATGCTTTTAATATGTAAATAAAATAAATTTTAAAGATATAAAATTTAATAAAAGAATAAGAAAAAGTTGGAGATGGCTAGCTCATCTTTGAACTGAGCAAGTCAAAATTTTTAATTGATCCTACTATAAGTGACGAACTCATCTTACTTTATTTTTGGTGACCCAACAATATATTAAATTAAATCAAGTTTGTCAATAATAAGGAAGCACTAAAAATAAAATATATTATAAAAGGCCTAAAATAAGGACTATGTTTGTGTGATTGAACCAACTTTCGAAAGGATTTTACTTTTGCTTTTTTACATATAAGCAACTCTTAACCATAAATATCTACAATGCACCACTTTTATTTTTTATTTACTTGTCTTTTCCCACTATGAAGCTAAACGATATTACCTTATAATTTTCTTTTTTAAGAGAAAATTGGAAAAAAAAGAATTATGTTTTCAAGAAGCAATTAACATTAACAACTTTCCTTAAAGCACGCGTCACACTTTTTTTATAGATGAAAAAACAACTTTTCAATAAAGAAAGAAAATGCGTTTAATTAGTTGCGGATAAAGTTGTTCATAGACTTATTTTTGTTTTTTAATAGTTGACTTGTTCAAATATCCTTTTGTTTTTTTCTATCATTTGTAAAGTTCAAAATAATGTTTTTTTTTTTTAAATTTAATCTTTATTTTTTATTTACTTTTTACTCAGTATACAATATTATAATGCAGAAACAAGGAATATAATGCAATTATGATACAGTTCAAATATGATTTTCATATGCATTCCGCTAATTATATTTTTATTTTTATTTTATATTTGTATGCTATTAAACCATTAATATTATTTCATTTTCACCTTTTTCCCTTTCTCTCTTTTTTTTATTTTTTTATTTTCACCTTCTCAATCATACACTTTAAATTTTCTATTTTTTATTTGTTCATTAAACAAATCCACCTTTTATTCCATATCAATTGGTTGTTTTGGTAACCAAAAAAAGCGTAAAGTTTATAAGTGAATGTTGTTGATAATCGTTCATATGGCTAATTCTTAAAAGGAAAAAGATAATATGGACAACCATTAGGTAGACTCCAACCACACCACCGTTTGCATAACTTATTTCTTTTATTGCCACATGGCATGTTACTGGATCCTATAAACAAAATTTATTTGTATGATAGAAAATATGTATTTATAGAATAAAGAGTGAGAAATGTGCAATTAAAAAAGAAGATACTAAAGGGGAGAATTATTTAAATTACAATGAAACTCAAATAAATGATGTATAATGACATGACTTATTTAAAACGTGTAAAATAGGAAATGTCCGTAATATATATCATTTTTCAATATGTAACATGATCCTTAAATTTTGTAAAAAAAAAAAAAAAAGGTCAATTATTTTTGAGTCGTATCTAGGTGGCATGACAAAGTAAACGAAACTATTGTTTTAACACCACTGGTCATAAAAAAACATTTACATTATAACAAATTGTTAACTGTGACGTAAGATATTGTTACCGTTGTCAAAGTATCACATTAAATATTATCATATTTTATTAAATAACGTATTCACTTAAATATATTTTTATTTTATTTAACTTATAGTTTTCATTTATTAAATAGAGATATTTAATTTTTTATTTTGAAAAGTATGAAATTTTGACATAATATTTTATTTTGTATATGTATTCGTTGTATTGCTTATAATTTTGTTAATTAAATATTATTTACGGTACCGTAAATGAATATATATCAGATTTAGAACTCAATGAAACCACAGCAAAACAAACAATCAAACTTACAAATTCTTTAAAATATAAAAGCTCAGTATTTCCCTTCTAAAATAAAGAAACCAACATTGCATATTAGAAAAAATTGCAGTCAAGTCTAAAATATTTTAAAATAATATAGTTTAGCAGTTTATTTATAATTTATTTACTAATGGACAAAACTTACATATAGCATTATTTTCTAGTTATATCTGGAAATTTACTTCAAAGTATTTCTATACGGTGAAAATGAAACTTCAATTTTGAAACCATCACAAATAATATGTATAGTTTAAACGAATTCACTATGACCAAGAGAGGGGAGATCCGCAGAAGCACAAAAAAGATTAGAAGAATCTGAAGTTAAGATAATATTTGGGTTACGTAAGTGTGACGCAGAGAAGATAATGTCTCTTTGTCAAAGATTAGGTAAAGGTCAAGCAACTCAGATTTGGTAACCCACTCATATCCACTTTTTTCTTCATATTTTTTAATTGACCAACAAATCAACGTTTAACACAATGTAGAATCTTTTGCTTTCCATCATAATTTCATGTAAAGTATCTAATGAAAGGCATGAAGCCAAAACAGAGAAAACAGAGGAAAAAACAGAGCACTCTTCTTAATAAACAAACACAACTTTAGTTCACTTAATTAATTAACTCTCCATGATGAAAGATGTTGAGCCCAGCATGCTTTTACTCTTCAAGTTTGCTCCCTTTAACATCCACCACAAACCTGTATCTCACATCGTTCTTCTCCAACCTTTCAAAAGCCTTGTTGATGTAATCCATTTTCACCAATTCAACCATAGAGCTCAGTCCCTTCTCTTTCCAGAACTCCAACATCTCCTCTGTCTCCTTCATACTCCCAATGAAACTTCCAGTAATCGATTTCCTCCCTGCACCACACCAACACACATCATGAACATTGCAAAATCAAGAAAACATAATAATGAGTTGTTCAATAAGATTTCAAAGAAGTGTTACAAAAAAGTGACCCCAAAAGCAAGAAAGAGTTGGCATAACATAATTACCTAGCATGACCATGGGGCTAACAAACTGCAGAGGGGTGTTGATGACCCCCATCAAGATCAACTTGCCATCAAGTTTGAGCAAGGAGAGATAAGGCTCAAGAGGGTGACCAACAGGCACAGTGTCAATGATGTAGTCTAGTGAATCAGCAGCTTCCTGCATAGCAGTGGCATCAGAGCTAACAAGATATTGGTCAGCTCCAAGGTGTTCAAGTGCCTCTTGTTTTTTCTTGTCAGAAGAACTTATCACAGTCACATGGTGACCCAGTGCCTTCGCTATCGTCACCCCCATGTGACCCACTCCTCCAAGCCCCAATATTCCACCCCTCAGCCCTTCCTCTTTCAATCCAAAATGTGACAGTGGACTGTACACAGTCACCCCTGCACACAACAACGGTGCAGCTTGCTCTGGCGCCAAACCCTCTGGAATTTTCACCACAAACCTAACCCCCAAAAATGCACAATCAAATTAACTTCATCAGATTACCATTAATCTCTGTAATAAAACTTTAAAGGGCCATACCTAAGACTAATATTGCAGATCAAACTCTCAAGAAGTTAAAATTGAAACAGCAATTAATAAACAAATTACTTTTGCTCGACGATCATGGTTTCCGCAAAGCCACCCTGGGTGGGCTTTCCATCGATGTAAACATCATTGTAAGACCAAATCTTCTTGCTGCAGTACTGCTCAATGTCTGACTCGCATGGCCTGCAGTTTTTGCAGCAACCTACGAGGAGTCCCACTCCAACCAATTCACCAACTCGGAACCTGCGAACGTTGGACCCCAACTCTAGTACCTCACCAACCACTTCGTGTCTGGAACAAAATTGATCACTGGTAAGTAACAACCAAAAAAAACACAACACGGATAACAACCATGATTAGCAACATTGTTAACGAGTGCATGTACCCGGGAACCATGGGATAATTGGACATGCCAAGATCGTTTTTAATCTGGTGCAGATCAGAATGACAAATTCCACAGTAGTGAACTTTGATGTAAACATCATCAGGGCCAGTGTTCCTGCAAATTTGTTTCACACATATCAAAAGCTACAAAGTTGAGAACTTCAGAGTAACAAGAAGAAGGATAAAAAAGGATGGAGCTTTAAGATGATGACCTTAGATTGTAGGTGTAGGGAGAGAGAATCCCTGAAGGGTCTCTTGCTGCCCATCCTACAGTTGTTCTTTCCTCTTCAAGGCTACCCATTTTTTGTTCTAATGTGTGTTCTTCAAAAGGGTTTTAAGAGTGAAGAAAAAGAATGATAGGGTGGTGAAGAAAGAAAATGTAGGAGTGGGAATGGAGTATTTTGTTGGTGAAATGTGTACATATAAAGGTGGCGTAGCCACCCACTAAGCAATCAGCATGGAATGTGGGACCATTCTGCGGTAGGTGCAGAAGGTGACGCTTTTTATTCATTAAAATTTCCTTTTTCTACTTTCTCTAACCTAAATTCTGTCTGGGAAACAAGCTCTGCTTTTTATCACATTATCATAATCAAGTGGTTAAAATTAAAATTTTAGTCATAATTTTATATATTATCTGTTATTCGAAGTACGCTTATAATCCTGATACAGTAAAATTATTGAATAAAATGGTGTAAATAATAATTTTTTTAGATGGTATGTTATATGAATTATTCATTTTCTTCCTTAAATAAATATAATTTTAATTATCAATTAAAATTTTGTCTTAATACATATATCATCGATTACAATATTATCAATTAAAATTAATATAATTAAATTTTATCCATACTTATTTACTCTATTTATAAATTAGATTTTAATTAAAATTTAAATATTTTTCCTGTTATATAATTCATCTTCTTAAATAAATAAATTTTAACTAAATAAAACTCTTTTAACATTCATCTCTTCTTCTCTCTACAAAATTCAAAAGTCATGTATACATTCAATTATATAAAGCAACAGAATTTAAATACAAATTAAATCTACAGTGAAAAATTTATTATTCGTATTATAATACTACCATTTAAGATTTTGTAAATTCTTGTAATCTTCATTTTAACCATTCCATCTTAATATTCAATTAAATTAATACTGCTAATATTATTATATAATTCAGCAGAAAGTTATTAAGAAAAAGGAAGAGAGACAAATTAATTTAATGTTATTTTACTTCACTGACTACTTCTTTTCTATCCCATGCCGTCCTTCTACGTATACTTCCTTCTTTTTTTTCTTTTTTTTTTTTTTTTTTTTTTTTTTTTTTTTTTTTTTTTTTTTTTTTTATTTTTTTTTTTTTTTTT
>Ga0209489_101677_pt1 | contig 45549 bp, 27 predicted proteins | sample SiratrowhiteBW_FD_187527 | JGI IMG/M metagenome (GOLD analysis project Ga0209489, IMG submission 187527) | Root nodule microbial communities of legume samples collected from California, USA - Siratro white BW (SPAdes) (version 2) | ecosystem: Host-associated > Plants > Roots > Nodule | place... | reverse complement strand
TATATATATAACCAAGTATCAAGTATATTTACTGGCTTGAAAATGGTTAATTTCTGTCACACAGTCTGAATGTCTATCGTTTAAGTTTTTTTTATCTTATTATTTCAAAAATAAAGTCCGGAACCATTCGTTTCAGTATTTTATAAAATATATAATCTGTTTTGGTTTAGTATTACTGTTTTGGTTTAGTGTTAGAATAGAAAAACGTGGATCGCGGATTTTAGAACTTAAAACTAATTAAGTGCATATGAAATTTTTAATTGTGAAAAATAAAAAATTATTCAAAATTACTTCTGGTTATACATTTATCATGAATATCATTTCACGTAAGTAAAACCAAAATACACCATGACTTTCTTTATTTTTATTTTGAAGGAGTTTTAAGAACTTGAGTATCTACTTAAAATTCAACTTAAATTGGAGGAATTCAGATTCTTAAAAAGAACTGTCTCCACAACAAGTATCAATATATGTCGAAATTCTTAAGGAAGAAATAATGTGATACAGTTATTTTGTGGGGTTTATATAGAACTTATATACTAAATTCTTGTTGATTTTTTAGGTTAGAGGATTTTTCAAATGTTGAAGTTTTCAATAAAATATATGTATAATATAAAAATTTTTAAAAATTGGGTGTGAAGATGTTGGAAGTATAGTATTTTTAGTGTAGAAATAGTTAGAATATATTTGGGCAAAGAACTACACTGAAATGGGCATGTTGGGAAGTATTTATAGAAAGAGAGGTTTGGAAGAGAAAAGTTAGGCATAAATTATAGATGACACTCTCCACAAGAAAGTAGGAGTGAGATAACCTAAAACTGCACCTTCTTCTATATACTACTTTTTCTTATGTGTCCTTGTCTGGGTCACCCTAAAACGTGAACCCATGTGACTAAATATTATGTTATCTATGCATCTATGCTAGTTTATGTAGAATAATTATCAAGTGCTTATCTTTTAGTACAAATTTCCGTTTACCGTTTAATGTGATTAGCTATAGGTAGATTCTCGCCTTCTGGTCAATTTATCTTAACTTTTGCCATAAATAATTAGATTAATATTTTAGTTTACGAGAACTTTCCAAACAAAGTAGTTTTTTTAATTAAATTACAAATTTGTAATTGTACAAAAAATTATATAAGAGTGATTATAATTAATTAAAATATGTGAATTAGTTTTAATTGATAATTTGTTGGACTGATCTTCTTACTTTTTAAAAGTGTGCTTCTTTTTTTATAGAATATAGCAAGCTAGTTTCTTCTTCATAAAATATAAGAAATCTATATCAATAATTTTTTAATTTATAGTTAGTGTTCGAAAATCAATTTGTAGTCATACAAATTAAATAATGAGTTCCTTGTACGTGGGACTTTAAGAATAATGCTGAGTGAACAACCTAATCAACATTAATTATTCATTAAAATCGTATTAGGTTAAAGCAGGGATTATTTTTATCATTGAAATATAGAAAATATACAAATCCATCTCGAAGTCTCACACTGAAAGAAATTCCATAAAATTAATATAAATAAATTACTGTGATCTCAAGATATGTACTATTATTGATTGTAATTTAGTATCCTATTTATTCCAAAACTGACCTGAACATCAAATTATCTTTACATAGACTCTATCCTAAAAAATTAAATGTGATATATATTGCGAAGATGATCTGGATCTTGTATAAGAACACTTTTCATCTTATAATAACTTTAACTAATAGAAAAAATGATTTCATCTTTTTCTCATTTCCTGAGTCAATTTTATTCATTAGAGGAAACAAATCTCATAGCTTTACAAGAACATAACCTAGTCAATAAAAAAAAAAATTATACATTCTCTCACTTATCTAACCTCTCAAAGAAAACCAATTCTAATCCATTTTCTCGTTAATATTATAAATTTAATAAAAATTTATATGATAAATAAATAAATAAATAGAAATAAAATATAATTATACACATATATTTCTAATAAATTTATTAATCCTATGATTATGAGTCACCTGTCCTCCGTTTATAATGTAAATGACAATATTATCAAAATGTACAACACTTTTTTTTTTCAACAATATTACACTAACTGGTAAGATATGTAAACTACTTAGAAAAAAAAAAAAAAAGGCTTGTTCCATAGAAAATGGAGACAGAGTCGGTGGTGCGCCACCTGGTATATGTGGGGCTGTCTTGAAGCTTCAAGCACTGCACTGCTTCTAGTACAGAAGTCGGTTTCTCTCTCCACCTGCAACCCTAATTTGTCATTTATCTCTAAGTCACATGCCCTGTTCTTCCTAATAGTGAATCATAGATTCCAATTTCTGAACATTCACTATGGCCATTGTCTTGTACCACGGTTTCTTGTTCTGAGTCCAGTAAGAGTACGTATATTGCTAAACACATCAAATTGGGAACTATACGCTCATATTCAAGATCGCACGATCATTTTGACAACAACATCTACATGTCATCTTCTGGTTTCGGATTCTGTCACTGTCATAGTAACATATTTCGGGCTTTCTTAACATCACATTTTGTCTACTATATCATCTCAGTCTCTTCACATTTTAATCCTCAGAATATATTTTTATACTTTACCTCTTAATTTTGTTATTAATATCAATTTAATGCTATTATTCATTTTACATTTTAGACCTTCGCCCTTTTTTATAATGATAGCTAATGAATGCATATTCCTAAATACAATTATAACACGTATAATAATTAAAAAATTTGATCACTAATATGAATTTCAGTTTTTCATCAAGAAACGTGTTTTATATCTATTATTTAGAAACTCACTCTATGAAAGTAGAAGGAATCAATTTTGCTTGATGTAATAATAAATCTATAATCTTCTGGTAGTACAAAAGAATATTTCAATGAAATAATTGATCCGATCATAATTCTATAGCTTATTTTGAGATATTAGGGCTTTGGAGGTATATAGTTAAATTAAAAATTATATTATAATTTTGATTAATACCAATACACCGCGTTATTATTATAACGGTCAGAACCGGTAACCAACACTGGCCGCACATCATAGACTGAAACTATTATAACGGTAAAGTGTACTTTTTAACAGAAAATGAATAAATATTTCCATAAATTAAAATTAATTTATTATCTTAACTTTGAAATAAAAAAATCACTTGTCATAGAAATATCACAAATTGGCTATTTCTATGCTGATGTAGCAAAAGCAGCATCACTTTCGTAATTAGTTTGAAAAAAAGAAAAAAAAACTTTTTCTAGTAATCTGTTCGCAAGAGTCTAATAGACCCCACCACAGAAAGGGGAAAGAGAACAACGAGAATAGGGAGCATAACACAACCTGCTCCATCCGTTGTGTGTAATTATTAAATAGTGAAATTTGACCCAACAAAAAGTTTGATTCACATGATCATAAGATTAGATTTAAGACGTTTTCTTTTGGAGCATGTCGTTAAGAGCATGTTCTGGTGTCTGAAAGTGTCATTATTTAGTTGGAATATGATGGTCTTTTAGTTTATTTGGCCCAAAACTGAGTAGTCGCGTATCTTTATGGGTTAGTCTGATTTGTGTGATTGGGACATGTTAGTCTCTTGTTTGAGTCAGTATTTAAGGTCTGAGTTGTCTGTTCCAACATGAAACAAGATATCCCAAACTGCTAACCACTTTTTGAATCTACAAGACAACTCCCTATTTAATTGTAATGCTAAGATATTGTAACGGATAAACATTAGTTTATAGAACAGGCAAGCTTTAAAATATTTTTTAGTACTATATCACTTGTTTTATTTATTTTAAAGTTATAATTTGTAAAAGTTTTTCTCAATTTAGATGTTTGATCTCCAATTCATCCAACAAGTGAAATTTCAACATATTAAACGAGAAATTTAAATGAAGGTAGAACACTTACGCAGAGGTGAAGAGTGAAAGTCCAAACGTGACCAAAATGTGGTATTTTGATCCTCTAAATGGTGCACTTCACTTCTAAACTATACAGGATCGCAACCCATTTTTATATGTGTTTAATTTTCATCAAATTGCACTTTTAAGAAATAATACTTTTATAAAAAAAATTGTAATGTAGAGGGAATATAATGGTGCCTAAGCATGATTTATATATTAAAAGAAACATATCAACACAAAACCTAAAGAGTTCTTAAATGCAATGCACACACTATCTACTACAAGATAAAAATAATAATTTGGAGACCAATTTTAGTTACCAAATAAATTGATTATTAATTGTGACCATAATAGTCACTAAATTAGATTTTGATTGTTAAATAACCATAAAATAATTATTGAATTTAGTGACTGATATCTAACATTAGTTATCAAGATTTTAGTGACTTATACCATTAGTCTATAAATTCTAAATTAAATATAAAATTAAAATCTAATAATATAAGTCACTAAAATATTGGTAGCTAATGTTGAATACTAATTATCTTGACATTGGTCACTATATTAAATCATTACTTTTATTTTATTTTGTGGTTATATAACAACCAAAATGTAATTTGATGACTATTTTAATCACAATTAACAACTATTTTATCTGGTAGCTAAAAATTGACCTTTAAATAACTTTTTTTTTCTTGTAGTGACTTGACATAATAATAATTTTTCTGCGACAACAATTAGATCATAAAAAATATAATTTACTTATATATTTGCTACAAGTACATTCAAATTTACTTATGCTTATTTTCAGAAATATTTGCAAATATCTCTCCAATTTGCTGGAACCTTTTTCATCAGACCCGTAAGACTATTAAAGGTAATGCATATGTTTTCTTTAAGGGAAAGAGAATTTTTTTTTTTATATAATTTACATAATTTTACTAGTCTAACAATTATTTCCTAATATTTTTAAGTAGTTCAATGTTTAAATATTTGATATTGGAAAAGAAAGATAATGAAAACGTTAAACTTGAATACGAACTACTCAAGTGTCTTTAGTTACATATATAATCGAAAATCACGTGTGAATGGTTTTGAGTTTACAATAGATTTCTTGAGTTTATTATTTGCGTTAAAAAAGGAACTCTTATGCCTGAATATGAATTAATTAAATTTGATGTGATTTGAATTTGAATTGGAAATGTATGATGAAAGTCATGATCTCTGATATTTTTGACATACGTATTTTTTTCATGCAAATTTGAATAATACGGTAATCTCTTAGTTATTTTTGTATACTTCAAACTAGATATATGAACTTGATTCCTTTTATTTATACATAGGACTACATAATAATAGTTATTAAATCCACAAAATAGTAGTAACTCATTAAAGTAGTTTTTATATTGCTTATTTAGGAAAAAAAGGTGAGGATATTATTTTGTGTTTTAATTACGACGTATTACTTTAAGTATTCGTTTGGTGACTTGACATAATATCATTTGTATTAATTTTAAATGATTTATTAATTCACAATATTTTTAAGATGAGTATGAAAAGTGGATTGCAAAGAGATAATCACAAGACCTATCGAGGAGGATATTGTGTGAAATCATTTATGTGATGGTAACATCTTCTATACTGTTACTAGAAACATGAACAGAAAAGAACTAGTATTTGACCTAGATTTAGATCTTGAGAAATACAAATTTTCTTTATCAAATTTATCTAATATCATTTCACGAAATGAATGAGTAAATAAAGACTCTTATTTCTAACTTCTTAAAAGAAAACAAGACCCAAAAGAGATGATTCTTGTATCAGAAGAAGAACCATGTTTGCTTTGTGAACAAATGACGATTTATGGTAAAATCTTTTCTAGATTAAACTTTTCAACCAATCCATCCAACTTTCCAGTAAAAACTAAAATGAGGGTGAATTAATAACCAAACCACTAGTTATTATAACTTTATCACATATATTACTGTATTCTATGGTTTGGTGTTAACAAACATTGAGTAATTATTTTATTGTGTACTTGCATGCAAAACATTGGATATTCACTCACAATTTGTAATGGAACTAAGTAAAACATATGATAAGGCACAAAATTGTGATGAAACATATTGTAATATATTATTATGGAACATTTCATCACAATTTATGGTAGAACAATAATTTGAAGCTCATGTAAACAAAAATATAAGATTTGAAAATAACTATCAGAAGAAAGCTAAAACTTATCAGACTCTTAAAACATATCAGATGAAATTATCAAATTATAAACTAAAGCATACATGTACCATCAAACCAAATTATTACTACTATATTATAAACATGATATCATTTACCAAGGGTAGTGTGTACTGCTATTTTGTCCACAGGTGATGATGTATTTGGAGAAGTAGGCTCTTCCACCTCCAGTGCATGAGGTTCCTCATCTTCATTCTTTTCTCTTAATCTTGATATATTAAGAGCATCTGAGTGCTTCCGCCATTCTTCAATTTTTCCCTTACATATCACACGGCACCCACACTTCTTTATTGTTGCCTTGCATGATTCAGAAAGATTTTCCACAAAAAATATCAGTTGAAGCTGGCTTTGCTCCTCACTTAGATAATGCTGAATATACACGTGATAAGCATTCAAGAATATAATATGGATGTAAGGGCCTTCGAATTTATACACTAAGTGCCCAAATTTGGGTGCTATAGGAAAATTTGGGTCAGGATCTTGATCAGGAGCTTTACAGACCCAGTAATAAATGCCTATTTCCTCATTGCCAGTAGAAGTTGGCCTCGCATTAGATGAAGATGGCACATCCATATTTAAAGGTTCTAATACTAGGCATACTGCAATTCCCCACCATTCACTTAACTTGCAGTCCTCAGGTACATCCACTATTATTGATGTAATTGAATCACAGCCCAACTTGTCATATGTTTTATCTGATGAATCAATTGCAAGGAAGTTTTGACTGTCAAACCAAGATGGAATTTCATTCCCAGGTGTTATGAACCAAACGTCTGGCCCTTCAATCTGTTACAATGCAAGGAATTTTTTTTTTGTTGTAAATTTAACTAGTTAATAAAAGAAATTCATTTGGTTCTATAGTTTTAATTTTTAATCTCTATGAGAACTTTTTAGTTTTAATCACTACAAATACTAAAGAAGTTTTGGTCCTCGTTACTATAAACTTTCTTCAAGCAATGATAAACTGTTACAGAAAATGATTTAAGAACCGAAGTGCACAGTTTCTTTTATAGAAACTAAAGCTCAAAATAGTAAAAATTAAGGGGTGAAATAAATAGTGTAAATAACCAAATAAAAATTGTAAGACAGAAGCAATGGTGAGAAAGGCGAGGAGGATGGGGTGTATAAGAAACATACCGGATCCTCTTGTGAATGTGACTCAAAGATCTTCCATAGAGTATCTTCATCCAAATGAAAGGGTTTCAATTTAGGACAATTAGTTGTGTCCAAGGCTTGTAAATTTGGTGGAAGCATTGGCAATGATTCAAGTCTTGGGCAATCATTGAAGAACACACTATGCAACTTAGAAAGACTAATAATGCATTGGGCGGGAGGGTTCACAAAATTGTTACCACCTAGATTTAATTCCTTCAACAATGATAAAGCACCAAGATCACTAGGAATTGATTCATCAGTAAGATCTTGATAACTTAAATCCAAGGACTCCAAGGCCAATAAACTGGAAAGAGGAGGCACGATTGACTCCTGCAGATCTGGTTTTCCCATAAACTTCGAGATCCATTGAAATAAGTTTTGTGATTTGGGTGCTATTTCTGTCCTTCCACCAAAGGAGAGCTCTCTAAGTATTTCTAAACGAACTTTAGATGAAGGAATTTCTCTTATGGCAGTACCTGTCACATCAAGCTCCTCCAAAGACTCAATTTCATTCATACCATCTGGCAGTGTTGAGATTCTTGAGCAGCCAGACATGTAGAGTTTTCTAAGATATTTCACATTGGAAATAGAATTTGGTAGGCTAAGGAGATTTATGCAATTCTCCACACTAAGCAGTGATAAAGATTTCATATTCTCTCCAAATTCTGGGAGTTTTTCAATTTTTGAGCAGCCAGAGAGAATCAATTCCTCCAAAGAATCCATTTCCAATTTTCTTGGCATGATTTGAAGATTTTTGCAATCTTTCAGCATCAATAGAACTAGTTTCTTGTGTTGTCCAACTGATGGGTGAACCTCAACAAGGTTTATACAACCTATAAGAAGCAATCTTTCAAGAGATGGAGCCCCAGAAACAATTGGGGTTTGAATTAGATCTTCAGAATAGCTCAAATCAATAAACTTCAGCTTTGCAAAATCCTGACCAATCAGAACAAAAGGTAAATGAGAGATTATGAAATTAATTAGCTTTTCAAGACTTTACATATTCTGGTATTAATGTTAAAACAGGATCATAATCGAACTACTGACTTGATTTCCATTCCAAATTCTTTTTATTTTGCTGGAATGCATTTTCAACTCTACAAGTTCGTCTAGCTGCACACCAAGCGGCAGAGATTCCAAAGGATACTTCATCCACTGAAGAAATTTCAATGAACTGCAAAGACAATTGAGGCTAGTGGCAAGATTTATACGAAAATTTATGATAAGTAATAGAAGATTATACATCCTCGAGAACGCTTCAGGATCCCAAATAACTTCTTCCTTTTTGGGTGAGTTCAAAACAATACCTTCAATTGATTCATTTGCCTAGCAGAGAATAATGCAGATAAAATTAAGACATGTCATAAGAAGTTAAAATATAGATGAAAGAATAGACACTCCTTCAAAATATTTGATAGAATAAGTTTGTTAACTTTCAAAATAGTTATTTCAAAATTCATAAAATCTTTTAAGGTGGAAAAAGTTAAACTCTAAAATATAATAAAGGAATTGGACATTAGCTTAAAAACATGCCTCATTGTATTTTAATACTTCATTTGTGTCCTCTAGAGTCCACAACCTACTTCGTTTTGCAGGATCTACATAACTTTCTTCAATAACAATTTCCCTTGCTGATTCTTGAAGCAAATCATGCATCCCTATTGTAAAGCCATCATAACTTGCCAGTGATTTTTCAACCAGAAGGTCAATTCCAACTGGTGGATAACGATCACAAATTTCTAGAGCTTGTATGACAAGCTCTTTTATCCTCCCTTTGAAGAAACATGCAATATCAAGAAACAAAGTTTTATAACCTAGCGGCAACCCATTGTAGCTTATTCTAAGTGATTTCATGGCAATATGACTCGCGGGGACTTCTTTTATCATGTTCACTACTTCTTTCCATTGGGATTCACTTCTTCCACACAGAAATGAACCTAACAGCTCCAAGGCCAAAGGGAGGCCTCCTGCATATTTGGCAACAACTTTTGACAACTCCAAATAATGCTCTTGAGGTTCATCTCTTTTGAAGGCTTTCTGGCTCAAGAGTTGAAGGGACTCGACTGAATTTAACAGGTCAATTTTGTAGTTTTCAACTATTCCATGTGATATTAGGACTTGTGTGTCTCTTGTTGTTATTATAATTCTGCTCCCAGGGCCAAACCACTCTAAGCTCCCAGCCAAACTCTCTAGTTGGCTAGTATCATCAACATCATCAAGGACAAGAAGAACTTTCTTCTTGGATAGTAGTTCTATAATTGTGTTCTTTCCTTCGTCTAAATCTCTAATTTCTAAGCCTTTTATAGCCAAACGAGAAAGAAGTTTTCCTTGTAAACGAAGCAAGCCACCACTTTCTTTTGAAATCTCTCTAACGTTGTCAAGGAAGCAGCTAATATCAAATTGATGCTGGATTTTGTTGAAGACAACTCTAGCTAGGGTTGTCTTTCCACTACCACCCATGCCCCATATTCCGACAAAGCTAGCGTCATCCTTCGATTCTATGCTTAAAAGTGGGTCCATTTTCTTGACTCTTGAGCCAATTCCAACTAGCCCATCATTGAAAGATAGCATTTTAGGACGTAGTTTTGTCCATACCGATTCAACAATGTTTTCAATGAGATCTGTTTGATGCCTGTGAATGAAAATGTATAATTATGTTATGTTTTAAACATGAATAGAAATAAGATAAAACTTTACTGCTTTTCACATTTATATTTCACTAAAACATTATATGCATCTTAATAGTTCCAAAATATTTTTTTATTATTAGACACTCAAAGATTATAAAATCCCAGTCAATCTTCGCGTTAACAAAAAAGGTGTTAAAACTAGAAAGACATATTTGTCTTGAAAAGAAGTGAAAAGACACTGATATTTATATTCATGATCCAAGTTAAAAAAACATAACTAAGCATAAGAGAGAAAAGTAATAAAAGAAAAATTAATGCTGGGAAAAACTTACTGGTAATTTTTGGACTCCCAGCCACAAATTTGGCTAACTTCCTTCAAGGAATCTCTCCATTTTGACACCTTTTCTTTGTCGTTCTGAGATCTTCTTTCATGTTTCTCAAAAGCCTTTTTAAAACTATCTATGGTCTGGTGTTGAACCTCACTAGGACTAACCCCACAGAAAACTGGGAAAACTTCTCTCCCCAGAACTCTATTTGATTCCAGAATTTTGTTGAGCTCATCCAAACACCAAGAGGAAGAAGCATAGTTCTCAGAGATAATCACAATGGCCCCGAGGGACTCCTTAATTGCTTCAAATAGTTCTTTCTCTATGTCATCTCCTTTCTCTAGATATTTGTCATCTCGGAAAGTTATGATTCCCTTTCTCACCAACGCAGCGTACAAGTGATCTGTAAAACCTACACGTGTGTCTTCTCCTCTAAAACTCAAGAAAACATGGAATGTCCATCTCGAAGAGTTTGAGGAAGATTCTCCGCCTAACATTGAAGCCTTGACATGCAACCTAGGACAAAACAGTTCACTTTGTGTTTAAAGTTTAAACCTATATGCTGCTTTGGTGGATACAGGCATTGTTGTTTGAACAGGTTCACGCGTTCTTCGAATTATAAAGTTCTAAAATCTGCCACTGGTTGAAGAAAAAAAAAAATTAGCTATAGGATTTACAGATAACAACTGAGGAATAATATTTACGTGAATGGATAGGTCATGATAGGAACATGTAGTGTAAATCAGACCATTGATGCAGTTTCAATGAATACTTATGGATGGTTGGCACTCAATATATTACACCTTTCTGTGACATTATTATGATTATTTAATTTTAAGCTTTCTGACTTGTTTATATGCTGATGTAACTATAAATGAACAAGAATTATAGAATATATTTTAACTAATTCGTGTTTGGCAAATTATCTGCTTTGTTGCAGGCTAATACTTAAAAACTGCTGGAAAATGAACTAAATTGTATTATTCTATGACCGACTATAGAGGTGATTGGGTATAAATTGGTGGTTTTCTGATATCGTGAGATATAATTTATTATTTTATGCTGTAGTATTGGGAACTCTTAAGCAATGGTTATACGAGGAAGTTATGTATATTTTAAATAGTAATTAAAAGGGAGATCGATTGGCTATACATGGAAGTCAACAAGAGAAAATTCTACTGTATCTGATCATAATGCTATTACTTTTTTATATATAGAATGAGTAATTGTTTTTTATCCTACATTGTCCATATATAGATCCAAAGTTTACCACCAAGAACTAATATGTATTCCCGTGAATTTGCTTACATCAATATCCACTCATATATACTAATATAAATTTGAAAATATTAACTTTCTTTTAAATGTTTTAAAATTATATCCATGTGAATTTTTAAATGCGGCAATCAAGTTATTTCAAAAATATCTCTTAAGAGTTTTTTTTATATATATATATATATATGAAACACCCATGTAACATTTTAAAACGATCAAATGACTTTAAATTTGTTGAATATATATATATATATATATGGAGAGTGAGACTTTCTCATTATTAGATATGTCACATACACAAACATGCCACAATTGAACAAAGAGGTGACTAGGTATAAATTAGAGTAGGCAATTATATTAAATATATTCAAAAGAACATTGCCACCAATAATATTTTTTTGAGTCCAATAATTTTTTTTTATACACGCGATCTATAAAAAAACAATCAATCACACCTAATGTTCTTTTAAAATTATACTTTTCAAATAATTGTAAATTAATGATATGTTTTGATTTAATAATAATAATTTACGCTTTGAGGCATAATTTTAAGAACGATAAAAGCAAACCAGGTTGATTCAATCTTATTCCTCATATTTCATATTAATTGGGTTAAATTTGATTTTATATAAATAACCCTTCAGAATATTTTAGTCAAAGATAAACTTTCCTTCCAAACAAAGTATATAATTTAAGAAAAACATTCAAATATAAAATTTATCAACTTGTTTTCAACAAACTTTCTTTCTTGACAATAAAATTTGTTGGCCAAACCCCAAAATTTAGTGGCAGGCAAGTCACATTAGCTGCAATAAGAACCCTAAATAATGTAACTGCTACAAATAATCATTTGTGTTAGTCTTGATGTAATGGGACCACTTCAGTGCTGTTAATTGCACCATTCTTCAATATCTTCCTTAAATATAACACTACACCCACACTTCCTTATACTTGGCTTCCATGCCTTAGAATGATTCTCCACATAAAATATCAGTTGAAGAAGGCATTTTTCTTCATTGCATTCATGAACTGAGTCTCCATGTTTAGGTTCTATGGGGAAAATCAAGTCAGGTTCACCACCAGGAGCTTTACAAGCCCAATAATAAATGCAAGTTTCCTCATTTCCCATGGAATATGAACTCACATGTGATTGAGAAGAAGGCTCCATATTTGAAGGTTCTAATGCTAAGCATATTGCAGTTCTTGACCATCCACTAGACTCAGAATAGTTAGGTGCTTCTACTAGTATTGATGCAACTGAATCACAACCCAACATGTTATATGGATGATGTGATGGATCAACTAGAAAGCACTCTTCATTCCATTTTTGAATTTCTCTCCCCGGAATGATGAACATAAAGTGTGGCCTATCTTCCATTTGGTAAACACAAAATTTATGGAAATAATTAGGGTGGATGGGGGGCAGATGAGGGAGAGAACAAGGTGTATATAATAAATATACCTGATTCATATGCAACTCAAAGATCTTCCATATCATATATGCGTCTGAATTCAAGGGTTTCATTCCAATTTTGTTAGCTGTACACAAGCATTGAACATTTGGTGGGAGCATAGGCAAAGACTTAAGCCTTGGGCAATCAATTAAGGTCAAACTCTTCAGAGTCAGAAGATTGCTAATGCAATAAGAAGGCCTAACAAAGTTGTTCCCACTTAGATCTAAGCCCAACAAAGATGAAAGGGATCCAAGATCATCTGGAATTGATTCATCATTAAGGTTACAGTAACTTAAATTCAAGAACTTCAAGCTTGTTAAACGAGAAAGAGGAGGCAAGATTAATTCCTTCAAAACTAGTTGCTTCCCACATCTTGAACTCCATTGATGTAGGTTCCATGATGAGTTGGATGTTAGTTCTTTCCCTCCACGAAAAGAAAGGTCTTTAAGATTTTCTAAACGAACTTTGGTTCCACTGACATTGCAAACAGACTTTGGTAGGCAAATACGATTTTCTGATTTCTCCAAATTAAGTAGTGTTAAACACTGAACATTCTTTCCAAACTTGGGGAGCCTTTTAAGTTTTGAGCAGTCAGAAAGAATCAATTCCTCCAAAGAATCCATGTTAAACTCTGTTGGAAGAATTTGAAGATTTATACAATCTTTCAAGTTCAATAGAACAAGATTCCTGTGCAGTCCAACAGACTGGTGAACCTCAACAAGGTTTTTACAACCTTCAAGAAGCAAAATTTCAAGACATGGAACCTCAGAAACTATAGGACTTTGAATTAGATTATCGGAATGGCTCAGATCAATGAACTTCAACCTTCCAAAATGCTGATCGATTAGAACAGAAGTATGAAAATGATTAGCTTTCTCGAAGATTTTTTGCGCAAGTATTAAATTGAATGCACAAGATATTAACTGAGCTACTTACTTGAGAATCACTCCAGATCTTCTTCATTTTGCTGTAACGCATTTTTAACACTACAAGTTTCTCCAGCTTCACGCCAAGCGGCAGAGCTTCCAAAGTACACCTTGTCCACTGAAGAACTCTCAGTGAACTAGGAAGACATTTGAGGCCACGGGGACATTTTATATTGTGACAATTAATTATAAGGAATTTAAGATTGTTCATCCTTGAGAAGGCTTCAGGATCCCAATTTGCATTGTATGACTCAGTGGACGACTTCAAAACTATACCCTGAATCAATTCTTTTTTCTGGCAAACAATGTGGAAGAGGATTAATCCTTTCGCTTAAGACTGCAGAGAACTTCTTCAAGCTCAAGTTCAAGAAGGATTCAAAATGGAATAAAAGATTATCCAAATTCAAGTCATGACATTATACTATAGTGAGGGAAAGATCAACCAAGTTCAGTTCTGTTAAATATATATAAGGAGTTGAGATACAAATTCAGACAAAATTTGTATAAGATCAAATTAACTTGAAACTTAAAAATCTTACCTTATTTCTTTTTAGTGCTTGATCAATGTCATGGGGTGACCACAACCTGCTGCGTTTGCTAGCATCTATCGGACATTCTTTAACAACAATTTTTCTTCCCATTTCTTGAAGTAAATCATGCATCCCTAAACGTGATCCATCATAAGTTATCAGTGATTTATCAATTAGAACATTGATTCCATCTGCTGGACAACGGCAGCAACTTGTTAGAATTTGTTCTACATGCTCTTTCAACCACCCGTTAAAGAAACATGCAATATCAAGAAACAAAATCTGATAACTTTGTGGTAACCCCTCATAGCTTATTTTAAGTTTCTCCATCACAGTATCTTTCTTTGGGTATTCTTTCATATCTAAAAATTCTTTCCATTGAGATTCATCTCTCCCACAGAAGGATGAACCCATCATCTCAAGGGCCAGAGGAAGGCCTCCACATTGTTGGACAGCCTCTTTTGACAACTGCAATAGTTGTTCTGATGGTTTCTCACTCTTAAACGCTTTCTGACAAAAAAGTTGAAGGGATTCATCAGAATTTAACAGATCAATTTTACAAATTTCAAATGCTCCAGGTGGTTTTAGTACTTCCTTGTCTCTTGTTGTTACTATAATCCTGCTCCCAGGGGCAAAACTCTGTGGACCATTCACACACAAACTGTCTAGTTGTCTTGTGTCATCAACATCATCAAGGACAAGGAGAACTTTGTTGTTGTGTAAGATATTTCCTATTATGCTCTTTCCTTCATACAAATGTTGAATTGTGAAGTCTTTGAGTTCCATATGAGAGAGAAGTGTAGTTTGTAAGCTAAGCATGCCATCAGGTTTCTCAGAAATCTCCCTTACATTTTCAAGGAAGCAGCTCCTAATATCAAATTGGTAACATATTTTCTTAAATACAACTCTCGCTAGAGTTGTCTTTCCTATACCACCCATGCCCCATATTCCAATGAAGCGAACCTCATCTTCCAATTCCATTTTCAAAAGGGAACTTATTTTCTCAATTCTTGAATCAATTCCAACCGGTTCCTCCTCGTATGACGGCAATTTAGGACGTATTTTTGTCCATACCGTTTTAATAATGTCTTCAACGAGCTCTACTTCTCCCCTACTAATAAAAATATACAATTTTGTTATAATTCCAATGTCAAAAGAAATGAAACATTACAGAGCCATTCGCTAGCTTTCATATGTTTGGTCTACTAGAATGGTAGGACCAAAATACTAAGTTTAAGGTTTGTGAATAAAAATACATGGTTGTGAGAAAAGATCTAACCATTATAGATTGAGTTAAAGTTTTCAACAAAGATAAGTAATTAACGAAATCAAATAGTATTTTCTGTTGTATCTTCTTCCTAATTATGTGTTTGGTTGGATTTTTCACCCCCTCTATTATTCTAGCTGCCAAAACACTATAAAGAAATCCCTCATTCAAAACTGAAATGATGATTACTTAAATTAGCACAATCAAAACTCACCTATTCTGGGACACGCAGCCAGAAAAGCCCGCAACCTTTTTCAAGGATTCCTTCCATTGTGGCACCTTCAATTTGTCTTCTTCAGATCTTCTTTCATGGTCTTCGAAAGCCTTAGCGAAACTATTTTTCTGGTACCGAACATCGGAAGGAAGGACACCATAAAACACAGGAATAACTGGTTTCCCCGCATGAAGAATCTTTTGGAGTTCATCCAAACACCAAGTGGAAGAAGCATAGTTCTCGGAGAAAAGGACAATGGCAACAAGGGACTCCTCCATTGCTTTCTGAACTCTTTTCAAAAAAGTCATGTCTTTCTCAACTTGTTTATCATATCTGAAAGTTGAGATTCCCTTTCGCCGCAACGAAGCACACAAGGTGTGAGCAAAATCTATATGAGTGCCTTCCGTTCTAAAACTCAAAAAAACAAGGTGGCTCCACCGCGAAGATGCATCAGGAGAACTTGAGGAAGATTCTGCACGTAACATGTCGAAGCTTTCACATTCACAAGGAGCCTACGCAACACGTTATAGTTTTACTAGCGTGTTTTAGCAGAAACTAAGAAGATGCATGTTTCTTCGGTGGATTCATCAAGTGTTGTTTGAGTTATGTAGCTCTGCAATTCTTCGCCTGAAGAAGACACTGATTAAGTTTTCAAGATGAACAGAAACAAAGTAGTTTAACTAAGGCCATTTGATAAGGTCAAACGATGTTGATGACATTTCTTACATTAACATATATTATTCTTTTATTCTTTTTATAACTTTATTATATAGTTATACGCGTTTATATGTTTGATGTTAGCACACAATGAAAGATTGACTCCTATAACGATTAGTTACTATAGATTTTGTTGTGATAGAGAATATATTGATCTCCTCTTATTCTCTTTAATTTATATATCCTCTATTTCAAAACTCTTAACAGTTTCTTTGATTAATTTCATAAGAATATATAGATATTAAAATTTTTACTATTATATTTTAAAATAATTAATAAGTATATTTTGTAGTAGAAAGTACTTCAATGACCATCTCTAGAACAAACTTCGTATTTTAACTGCCAAAATCCATAGGTAATTGCATAGGATCCAAATCTTTATTTATAGCTTATTTTCCCATAGAACAATACTTTCACAAAGTATTTGGAACAGTTTATGACAATAACTTATGTCTATAAACTCTTTCATATTCATTTCAATGTTTTTTTTTTTTTTTTTCTTTCAAAATAGTCAACCCTTATTTCCTATTCGATTTATAAGCATGTATACTTCAATACTAACATAAGCATTTTTTTATAATTTTACTAGTAAATTATTTAATCAAGCAGACCCATATGAACACCCCATTACAGCACCAGAAACCACCCAAAGTCACTGTTGAAAAAAGTTAAATTCATTTTCCAGTAAATAGCTCGGCTACTTGTGTTTTTATTTTATTTTTTTTCACTTTTTAATTACCAAAAAAGCCACCTTATGTTCAATCTGTTTTCTATTTTCAAATATCTATACAATCATTTTTTTCTTGTTTTATTCATAAATCTTAGAAAGCAATGTTATAATTTGTTTTATAGCTAAATTTATATAGGTCGTGATTTTTTTACCCCTGCAGCGAAGGACATAGAGTCAGCTTCAACAGCCAACAGAAAATGTTCAATCTGTTAAGAAAATCATAGGTAGAAACACTGATCATGAACCATTTGGCAAGACAAACGGTAAAAGATTTACAAATATGACGTACAATATGGGCTGATAACTGTTGATTCAGTGATAATCCAATCACTTTTTAATAAACTTAATGATAGATTCTGTAACAGCACAAACCAAAATGGAATTGAAATCATCAGAAAAACAAGCTACCCCAAGCTGCTATAAACGCAAAGCCACCGAATGGAGCCAAAGTTGAATATTTTCTGTCTTCAAGAAGTGCGACAGCATAACACCTAAAAATTCAACATCATAAAGATGAACACAGCTTAGTGATCCTTCATCATTCCAAAACTTTTTACCAATATTTTCAACCAAAAATCAGAGCATGCACCAACAAAATACTGTTTTAGGCCAGCCTAATTAATTGGAGAAAGGGTGTATTCTAAACAACAGCTCTAAAATTGTAGCAGATCACATTTCAAGTCAATTGCTGAACCATCTGATACAACATATTTCAAAATCTGACACAAACATGAAAAAACCCACAATATCACGTTTTCTTATTTTAAACAAAAATTCAAGGCAAACGTTATTCTTGTGTTAGAATGAATGAACAAGTTGAAAAACCATTCAACCTGCTTAGCATATCAAGCAATTAAGTAAGAACACAGCTATTGGATACAGTGCCTGGAAAGAACTGCTTCAAACAATGGGATGTAACTTCTAGAACTTTGTGTTCCTTTGTGGTGCGGAGATGTAGAAACTATATTTTGGGTCTCCAAAATGTTAAAGGTAATTGGATTACCTCCCAAAAAGATATTCAAAATCAGATCACATATAAACGTTAGAATTTCCCAAGCTTCAATCCACTAAGAATTCTCACCCTTCTCCCTAAGTGGACAAATTAACTTTGTTGAGGTATTATAGGTTAGTCACATCCCACAACATTGTCAACAATATGATACGATTTGAGTGTAATTCTGCATCCCCAGCTCCAAAAATTAGAGATTATACTTTTAGAGTTTGGACCCAAACGTTGATTCAGTAAGAGAGATTATATCTTATTACATCATTAACATAAACAAACTTAATTAACATAAACTTATGCAGGATTTCCCTTCCCAAGTTGAAATCAATGTCTCACTTCTAAATTTCGTTCAACAACCCCTGACATGCTTAATTTTTTACCAAGGAGGACTCCTTCAAGCAATAGTCCACAACTAGTACTTCATTACCGAGCTTTTTAATTGTGCCACTAAGTAATGAAATAAACACTTCATATCTTCAACATCAATGTGGCAATGGCTCGGATTTGAAACCTCGGTGGCTTAAATATAAGCTTCAACAATGTCCAGACTCCTGAACAAATGTACATCTTGATCTTCTTAAGCTTAAGCAAACTTAAATATCTTTTACTCGATTGAAATTTAAGTCTCCAAGTTCCCAAAATGGTGAGAACCTCTTTCACTAAGTCCGCCTTTAATTTTTCATATCAACTCCCCTCTCAAAAAGAAAATAATAATAATAATAATAAAAGTCGAAAAACATTTTCTCTAGTCCCAAAATAAGTAAGCATCACAAATAGTTGGAAAAGACATCCCTGGTAAAATACAAAACAGACATTGAAATAGTAGTAAGGTTTGGATAAAGCTTACGTCCCAGAGAAGGCCAAAATCCCAGTTGTTAGAAGGCCTCCAAACTGCAAAGAAGAAAACCGTGAGTGAAAAAAATGACGTCTTCATTTCACAAACACTCATCATAGCAATAACATTAAAAGGGTTCATAAGGGAAGAGCAAGTAGGAAAATTTCTTAATGAGAACTTACAACAGTGGGGTGTTTTGTAATTGGGGCGGCGACTAAGGCAGCGGTGTGAACCAAATGGTAAAGCGATGCTGTGTTCCAAACCTTCACACACAAATTCCAATTTAAACAGTAATAAAAAACCAAACTTTATGATGTATTAGAAGTGGAAATGAATTAGGAAAAAGTTGAGAGCAGAAAGAGACATCTTTGTAAGCAGGGTTTTGGGGTTTGAAAACGTGAGCACCATAGGTTCCCAATCCAAGTGCTGCAACACCTGTTTAAGTTTCAGTTTCAGCGAATTATAGTTTGTGAAGAAAATTGTGATGAAAGAGTGAAGACGATGAGAAAGGAATTGTACCTGAAATCGCTGCAACTTTGTGCCACACCTGAGGATCCATTCGCAAGCAAAGAATAATTGTGCAAGTATAAAGGGCGTGGCAATACCTACGATCATGTCACTGTTGCTTATAATCACATTTTTATTACTACTAGCAATTTTAGTTTTCGTTAGTTTTTTTTTTATTTCGTTTTAATAAATTATCTTTTAAATGTGTTTAATTCATGATACAGGAGTATTTTAGTTTTGATCCTTTTTTATTTTTTATTTGACTTTTATAATTTTTTTGTTTCTTATAATATCTCTAGTTTAAGTCTGTTAACTTTAAATATGACTATGTTATTAGGATTTTCTTGACCATATTATAATAATTCATTCCCTTTATATTGTTATCCGCTGTTTCCATTTTTTTTCTTCTCACGGTATTAATTTCTAGAAAATTATTAGTTTAACTTTTAGAAAATTTGTAATTTTGATATAATCCTGTACTTAGAATACGTTTTTGTTATTTTCGTCTAACTGAATAAAAAAACTAATATATCCATTTAAATTATCATGAAGAATAATTTAAGTAATTAAAAGAAATAAATGTATGCAAAATTGAAATCCGGTTAATATTGCAAATTTTCTAAAATCTAGAGACTAAAATCATAGGGGTAAAATAACAAAACCAAAATCACCCATCAAAAGTTAAAGAAAAACCAAAATTATAATGTAGCCAATTTTGTTTTCGTTGCATATCATCTTGGCTCCGGGCCAATAACTGGTAAAAGGAGTAATACACAAAGCCGTTACTGATCAATCAGTCATTAAGTTTGGCACAGATCACAAGTTAATCAAATCCTAACAATCCTATGATATGGCCAAATACAAGTGTACATACAAAACAAAGTAAAACTATAGCAGTACACCCTTGGAAAGTTTGAACGAGGGAAAAAGAAAACTAAACAACAAAATGAGAGTAAGATAGACGAGACCAGGTCCAAAATCCTTGTGTTTAATGCGCAGAGTGGCTTGTGGATGTTTTCTTAAAGTCAATCTTATCGACCTTAACCTCTCCATCAATAAGTTCATATACATAAACCACAACTCGCAGACCATCGATGTCCATAAGGACAAAACTTGGGTTCACGTCATAAGTGATACTGCTGTAGGCACCTGTTGCAGAACCTGGATTTATAACCACACCTCCCTCGTGTTTGTAAGCTGTAAATTGATGGGTGTGACCTGTGACAAGGATGTCTACATCAAGCTGCCTCTGTAGCATTGCCAGTGAGTCTAGGTCTCCCCATGGAATAACCTTCACAATAATTAAAGACTCATAATTATCATATATCAATGCAATATATAGCACGGTTTAAGTTTCTACTAAACAGAAGCAATAACAGTTTCAAAAAAATTCTAATCACAGAAGGAATAAGGCTGAATGGAAAAGGCTCGAAAAATAAAATATAACAGATCTAAACTCTAACTGTTAAACTTAAACACCATCAAGAAAGATGGGAAAGAGACTATAAATAAACCTATACAAGTGCAGCCTAGCAGAGTGAAGTATATCATTCAGCTCAGATTAAAGCTGTTAGCTATAGCAAATGACTTACAACTCCAACCCACAAAACCCTTGATCAAAACACTCAAGTGCAGCACCCAAAAATTGCGATGAAAATCCTACCCGCTAAACCTAGAAGCAAAATGGGGCAAATGAGTTACTCTAACCAGAAACCACTGTTTGTGGCCATCGATACTCCTGGATTTTGATCTGTTATAGTAGGTTTATGGTTTTAATTTTTTTAAATTGGCCCCAATTTTATTAAATGTTGCATTTAAATAAATACAATTTTATTCTCTTCCTTAATCTCATTTGGTTACACATTCCCGTTGAGTCCATGTTCGACAGAAATCAATTGTTCATAAATCTTAATTATATCGTTGTGTGCTCTTTCTTTAAACAGGAAATAATAGGGGGAATGGTGAAAGGATGTAGGAACTGGGGGCATGTTGGAAACTGATTAAGTTTGTGTGGTGCCAATACAGTGTCAATGGAGGCTACCATTTGCTACACAGTTCGCTCGAGGATTGCAGGCTTGTAAGATGTGACAAATTTTAATGGAGAGTGAAATAAATTAACCTTTATATGAGTTGTAATTGATATTTAAAACCTTCTAATTCATCCCAAATAAGTCCCAAGTTATTTTAGCCATTCATTTTCTATTGATACATCAAAAGGTATTTCGTCATGATTCATTCATGCTCCCAATATTCTTAGGTCCAGTTTAGATAAAGCCGGGCAAAAGAGTCAAAATCAGACCTGATGACCATGGCATAGTCCCAGCTTAAATTGGCCAATGGTTAGTGTTTTGGTCTCTGGATATTTCGTCTCTTCATCATACTCACCGCGGGTTATATGCAAGTCTGGACAAAGAGTCTTTAAGTAGTCATGAATTTCCTGAGCAGAAATGAAGTAAAATTAACTTATACATTCAACCATAAAAAAACACCTAATTTTATAACAAGTTAGTGTGAATAAAATATGTAATATACAAAAAATAGAACCATAACAAATGTAATGAATTATTTTTTATTAGGTGCACCTAGATAATTGATGCAATACAAAGGGAGTAAATAATGCATGAACAGAAGTTTTCCTAGAAGAATGTGACAATAACCCTGCTACCAGTGGCAATATAGTAAAACAACATAAATCATTATTTAATTCCATTCTGTTGTCATCAATAACACAGTTTTACTGATCTTAACAGGCGTGATAACCGGTTTTATATGGTCATAAAAATGTTTTAGGCTACTAAAAAAATGTTCAATAATATATACAAGGAAACAGGGTATGGGAGACAGTGGACAGTCTTTCAACTTGCCCTTTGGAAATAGTAAAGTCATGCGTAACAGAAAAAAATCAAGGAGCATCCCACCAGGCCTCAACACAGTGCCACTGGCCACAGGAACCATTACAAACCTTCCATACAGGCACCCAGGATTACCACAGTTTACTAATTGTTCAACACTCGTCAATTTTCTACCTATGAATCATGAACGATGACAAAGATAAAATAAACAACGCATACACTGACAAAACAAAGTTTGATGTGCCTACAGCTAAATGTTCTTGTACACACATTGTGATGAGAGCTAACCTTTCCAAATGAACTCAAATCTTGCAACCACAAGATTTTAGGGAGAATATTTCATTTGTCAAAAGATAAAAGGGAAAAGGGAAGATGAAAATTTCAGACCTTCTAACATGTGTCCTGTGTTCATTCATAATAAAGAAGTCAAAAACTATAAAGCAGAGGATATTGATTATATTCAAACAAAGCATGGCAACAGTCAAAACTGAATCAAAAACAATTATTTCAATAAGATGTACGTACTTTAACACATAAATTTCCAGTACAAATTATGTGTTGGATCTTGCCAGGGACAAGCATGGATTTGAACTTTGCAGGAAGATCAGGTGCCCTGTGGGGTATGTGCAAATCCCCCAGGGCCAAAACGAGCACCATCCTCAAGAATCAAAAACCAAAAGTTGACTTGGGGAACCTGCTGAAACAATTAATTGCCCATATACAAAGCAACAGTTATTAACTGCTAAAACAATTTATCCAACACAATTTACCATGTCCGGTAATCAGATATTCATATAAACGTTAGTTTGCTCACATATGACCTGCTTTGGAAAGAGAACGAAAACCTATCCACAACTTCATCAACTCTCTTATCAATCAATAAATCCCTTTTCTATCATTATCTTTTTATTACAACAACCCAAATACCAACCCATGCCAATCACTTGAACTGTGTCGAGGGGTCTAACTATCCCACATCTTATGTGGAAAAAAGAAAATTTTTTAGGACAAGAAGAATATGTATAAGAGAGGATAAGATATCCTCGGAAAGAGAATGAAAGCAAAACAAGCCTATAACAACTTGGGCAAGGTAATTAACAAAGCAAAGCTTAACATTCTCCAGGCAGATAAAGAAACCACTATGGAATATACAAAGCAGCTAAGAAGAATACTTTATCCCAATGCTGATGTAGTTTGAAAGAATTATCTTTGAAAATTATGGCATTCCTCTCTCGCCTAATCACCAAATAATGACCCACATTGGGCACCCGCAAAAGAGTCCCACTCTTTTTATGATTCTCAAACCCTCCAAATAGACACAAGAGAAACCCCCTCAATTTTTAGAAGTAATTTTGACATATCTGAATAATGAAATGAAATTTCATACCATTCAGGTTTTGCATTGCATGTCACTGAAAAAACAGGATTGTTAATGTGAGAAGTATTTAGTCCCTTAATGTTCAAAGTTATTAGCAACTTTTTGTGGGTGTGATTCACATGACAGAAAATATTAATCCGAATATAGAATTTGTGAGAAAATAATCCAATAAAAACTTATCCAGTGTTAATTTATCCCTAATGGCCTATTCTATATACAAATACCATTATATCAATCCTACGTTTCCTGCCCAAAAACCACTATCTTGCTTGAAAAGGAAAAAGAATCTGACCCTAAGAATACCTGGTTGGAAAAAACAACCCAGTTGGTGATTTCTTGAAGTCTAATAGCCTATTACTTGTACAGCAAGAAGCTGAACTTACGAAACGAAGTTAAAAACATTTCCTCCAATTTATACCATTCTCCATTCGCCTATAAACATAATAGAGCCGTATTTCACATTAACAAATCCACCTTTGTTACCACAGCAGCTATATCTATCTCAAATTGAATTCGCTTCAAGTTCATTTTGTCACCAAAAGTGCGGAGCAAACTAATTACCCAAATCGGAAACCCAAAACAATCTTAAGGCAAACTAATTCCATTTTCTAGAATTAGATTCATGCAGAATCTCAGCGATCCAAAAAAACTAAAACAAAATATACCAATCTAACGAATAGAAACATGAGTCACAAGCCTATAAATCTCTCTTTGAACTGAGTGCCAGGAAATCGAAAAATAGATCAGAGTGAATGAAACGCATCAGATCCCTAAAACCATCCACACTCCTAAATTCGAAATTAAGAAAAAAAAAAAAACGCATACGATCGATTATAAATAATCAGTGTCATAGAATAAAAAAAAATGATAATAGGCGAAGGGTGAAGAAAGAAAATGAAAGGATGATTGAAACAGAGACAGAACCTGAGAGAAAACGCCAGATTGGAGAAGGGTGAGATGGAGAGAAGGAAAAGCAAGACTCCAGCGAAGTTGCTCGCTACAATTCCAAACGCAAACCCCAATTCTAACAGCAGCACCTGCACCAAAATATTGTAACTAAGAATTTCATTACATTAATTAACTGATTAATTGTGATTATTGTTTATTATTATGTAATAATAATAATAGTATTATCTCTATTGACTAAGGCTAAGGCCATTTTATAATTTTTCTGAAATTAAAGATAATTTAGCTTAACTACTACCAATATATTTAGATAAAAGTAAAAGGTGAAATATAAAAAGTTTATAAGCGACTTTTAATTTTTATTTGTAAGAAGGATAGTTACTATCTGCAACTTCATTTCTTTGAATTTCAATAAATGTTTTGTTAGATTATTATTGAAATAAAAATACTGATAACGCCTTATTTTTAACCCATTCATTTTAATTTATTGAAAATAACAATTTTTTTTTAAGTCTAGTATCTTGGTATATGATTCTCTCCTGATTTTACAAATATTAAACTATGTTAGAATTATGTGTTATTGAGTTTGATATTAACACTCCTCTTTAAGAGATTTTTAATTATTTTTCATAGCTTTTTAAAGTTTTAAATCCAGATATTTTTTATTTTGATTTTTCATTGTTACTAATAATTTTTATTAATTAAATGTTTTAAATTTACTTTTTCGAACTATTGTAAGACATTCTCTTTTCAGTTTCTCTAATGGGAAATATAATGTTATTTTAATAATTAATAGTGGAATTAGTGTATGCGGTTATTTTTAAAATTAATTTTAATTCAAATAGATTGCGGAGCAAGTCTTATTGATTTTAACTTAAAAAGAATTAATAAATTTAAATAATTATTCATGTGATTTAATTGAATAGTAAAATTAAATAATTGTCTGGCAACCTCGCACAAATAAATAAGTTAAAGCTTTATTTTCTTGATAATAGTTTAATTAATATTTTATTCTATAATTTTGTTACAAATGAGTTTAACCAAGCTAAAATAATTTAAATAACTTATGGTTCATTAGATTTTGTAAAAATCATGAAATTAGTTAAATTAGAAATTTTGGAACATTTTTTTTCATCTTTATAATATCTTTCCACACTTTTACATTTTATCATTTAGTTTATAAAAAAAATAACTTTTAAATTACATTATTCAAAATGTCTTCTGAAGTATATAATTAAGAAAAAAAATCATTGAAAAATAAATTTTAAATTGTATACTCTAAAACAATTTTTTCTTTAATTTCATCTATAACAACATAATACATAAATAAGGGATGAAAACAATAAAGAAATAGTTTTGTCTTTCACATAGGTGCACATGAAAACTATGGATAAAAAAGAAATGACCTAAATTTTGTCAACTTGAAGAGTTGAAAGCCAACAAAAAGATTTTTAGGTGAAATTAAGATTGTAAAAAGCCATGTAGATATTGTTCAAGTTTTCCATTCTCTTATCTCAGTTATTGTTACGGAATCATTTGTTTTTCATCTAAGTTATATTAACACAGTTGATAGAGTTTCCCTGTGTAAGAGGTTGTATTTTGTGCCAAACTAAAATAGTCAACATCGTCGAGGTGCCAAAAAGGCTACAGTAACAGCACATGGGAGTGAAGGTAGTGACTTGAGGGCATTTTTGTAACTTCATTTTTAGTATGGTACAGAAAGAACTCATAAGGTGCAGGAAGAATGCGTCATCAGTCAGTTCTTTCTCTTTTTCTTGGTGGGCTTTGAGCCCAAGATAATTTTTATCTAATGCTCTTTTAGTTTTAAAATATTGTCATCTTTAAAAAGCCACTTTGTCATATAATTTATACGTTAATCTACTTTATTCTCTCCATTAAATTTTCCATTATTTTAAAATATAAAATTGAATAAAATATAAGCGATATTGAAAATAAATAAATATTCTTCAGTCAAACCAAATAAAAAACCCATGAATGGAAAACTTTAAAAAGCAATACCTAACAAATCAAACTAATAAAAATACTATAAAAAAAAAAAAGCTAGATAAGTTTAAGCAATGTACACATTTCGACCACACTTTCTACTGTACTCTCCTTTTCGCCAGTTAGAATTTGTTTGCTGAAAACTACAAAATCAACAAGTATTTATTTTATAATGTGTGCAACATACAGAAATTATGATCTTTCAACAAATTCTAACCCATGATTGTTAAAAAAAAATAAAAATCAATCAATCCAACTATCTTAGTTTGGCAACTATAAACATTAATAAATATTTCACGACTAAAGTGAACAATTCTTTTAGAATGTAAAATGAATCATTTCAATCATTTATCGAAAAACTTTATAGTCACTGTTACACAAACACACTCGTGCCTGTACAAATAAAAGTACAACATATAAATATATTTAAACATGAACTGTTATTATTTTTTTTACCTAAAGCTACTTTTTTTTTCTTACTCAATTTAAAGATGCAAAATTCAAACACGATTTGACCACTCAATTTAAATGTATAACATATCAAATGCGAAACTACTTCACTTGTCTGGTTGGTCTCGAAGCAACTTGAAAACAATTACACTCAATTTTTCCTTTGGCAAGAGCTTCCAATTGTCAAATGGTCAAATTCTTGACTTTCTTGCTTCAATCAATCATGTTGAGTTGACTCCTTAAGTAAAATTGTATGAAGGATTAGAAAAATACTGAAAAGGAAATACATAAAAAATGTTAGATTTTATTTTTAAGTTCAATTGAGACGGCTAAACATGGTCTAAACAATGTGATTCTTTTCTTAGGCAGAGTTTGAATATGTTTCTCATTTTTTTAAATATATTATTTTTTATATAACATTTGCTGATTTTATTTTCATAATTTTATCTTTTAAATAATGGTTCTCGTGTTTAAATATATAATACCAACTATTATTTTGAATTACGTATTTTTTTTAATCATGATATTAATACAAATTAATTACTATTAATAATTAACACGATCCATTTTATAAGAATGATCTCAGTGATTCGGTTTATTACATATTTAGATGGGTTTCTCGTGCAAAATAATTTATTGATAATTCGTTAATATATAGAATACAAGTTAATTTATGATTGTAAAAATTATTCAGTGGATGAAAGATTATATATGAATACAATAAAAAAAATATAAACACACAAATTATATGAAAATAACATTGAAATAATTTATATTTTATTTTTTAGTTTTTAATTATTTTATAAGGCTAAAGTAAACCCACTGATTTTTTTAAAAAAATAAAAATAAAAAAAGTTTAAGCAGGGGATTTTTTTTTAAAGAAAGAAGCTGCAAGTGTGAAAGGATATTATTTTTGTCTATTTTCTATGTAAACATTTATCTTCATCGTTATTTCTATATTAATAGGTGTATTTTTTTTTTTTTTTTTTTTTTTTTTGCAATTCCTATTATTATTGTAGAAAGGAAATGTCATATTTATGTGATCAAATATTAATTAAATAATTTTTTAAAATAATAAGAATTACAGTAAAAGAAATGATATTATTAAGTATATATTTAGCAATAAAATAATACATATTTTTTCTTTTTTTAATATCAAATATTAAGAAAAAAATTATAATTATATAAAAATTAGATAAAAACATTAAATAATAATTAAATAAGTTTATTACTCATAAAAAAATAATAATTAAATAAAAGTTTAACAGTTATTAAAAAGATAAAAATGAATAACATGATAAAGACTAAAAAAAAGTTAATATATTTTTTTCATATTACTTAATAATTAGACGTATTTTAGTAATTTTAAATAAGTATGAACAAAGAAGAGTAAGGACAAACGAATACATGCATATTCATATTTATATTTGTATTGAGGTTCTCCATTGTCGATTTGAGTTTAAGTCTTAAAAAAAATTTAACAAATATTTTCTTATTATTCATTTATTTAAGAAATGATCTAATACTGACCAAATATACAACTGAGATGTAGCTAGAATCTACTACGCTGGCTGGAAAGGTTGAAGGATCCTTCAGATAACTCCATCCGAGTTAAAGAAGTTTACAATTCAATGAGACAAAATCAAATGATCACAACAATTTGTGATTCATGTGGCTTAAATCTAACACAATTTTCACAACTACAATTGGATTTTTTTTTTAATAAATAGTCTAAATTCTAGAGAGGATTAAGTTTTCTTGATATAGTACATTCTCAACAAAATCCTCTCCTGAGATTTTCCCAGCTTAATTATATGAAAAAAAAAATGAAATTCTAATATAACGGAAATTTAGGGACTTTTATTTTAATATTTTTCAGTTAATTAAAATCTTAATTTTAATGATTTTTATTTTTTACATCAATCTTCCATGAAAGACCTTTAATTTAAAAAAAATTAACAAGTTAAATGATATTAAATAATTTATTAATTAATAAAAAAATAATTAGTTTTATTTATATTTGATTTTTTCTTTCACTTATTTTTTTCCCTAACTTATGTTATTCACTAGGTTTGTTTCCACATTGTCATGACAATAACGTTCGAAGTAAGCATACCTGTGGCAGCCTCCTTGTTCCACATGATTAAAAGACCATATTCAACTTACATGTTGGACTTAACTTCAGACACTAATTCAATTTTTATGTGCTAAGAGAAAACAAATTATGGTAAAGATGGCGATTAGCATATTCTGACTACAACAAACGTCTCCCACTAAAAACAAAGTTTTGAAATAATGCAGAATAGACGTCACAGCTTATCTTCTTCGGTGGCTTAAACTGGTCAAGTGTTGAAATGAAAAGAAAAAGATAAGAAGTTCAGAAAATAATATCTTTTGCTTCTTTTTTTATTATTTTCTTCAATAATTTTTTTCAAAAAAATAATTGGCCGGTTATAATTTTCAACCAATGGCACCTAAATGTGCGTGAAAACTAAGAAACCGTGTATAAAATGCAGAAACTATAATTAGTAACTCGGTCCAGGCCTGAAAAATCACATCTGAAATATAAAACTATAACACGTTATAAAAGTTGTAGAAATTTTGCGTCTTATAACCTCATCCCGAAACAACAAGCATTTTTTCTTATCCTTTTGAGTGGTAACATGTAAGCTATAGGTTCTAATTAGTTACAGATGGAGGTAAATTTTTCAGGTACCATAGACAATAATATCATGACAGATCTATTGTTAATTAAGCATTTGTTAGATATCTGAATATGGACTTCACAAGCTTTTACAAAAAGATATATAAAATAATTTTAGAGATTCATTTACTTGTTCCATCTCTTACTAAACCACGTGCTGAAACACCAGTACAATTTAAGGGAAAATGCAAGGAAGATTGGTTTTCGCCTCCCTCAAGATGAGTCCAACTATACCAAAAGTAGACAATTCAACGATGCAGAATGACCATGTGACATAGATTGGCCTATGAAAGCATGCATCTCATGATTCATGAGGCACACGGTAGAATTTTTTATATGTCCTCTTGTCTTCACTGAACTCTTTCCATTACTATAAATGCCGCACACCTAGCATCCCAACATGCATCAACAAACACATACATTGAGATTTTCATTTGAACAAAAGAAAGAAAAGGTGGTAGAGATGGAGAAGTTCCCCGAGATCAACTTGGCGAATATCAATGGTGAGGAGAAAAAGGCTACCCTAGATCAGATTGAAGATGCTTGCCAAAACTGGGGATTTTTTGAGGTACTCCAGGAACTTGGTGATAAAAGCCTTGTAACAGTCATAACATATGCAACGTAAGGTTTTTTTGATGTTGTTCATTTTAATTATGCTAACTAACACGCTTTCGTGATTGTAGTTGGTGAATCACGGAATACCACTGGAGCTTCTGGATAGGGTGGAAAGGTTAACAAAAGAACATTATAGGAAATGCATGGAGAAGAGGTTCAACGAGGCAGTGGGAAGTAAGGGGTTAGAGAGTGTCCAAGATGAACTGAAGGACGTGGACTGGGAGACCACCTTCTTCTTGCGCCATCTTCCAACGTCCAACATCTCTGAAATCCCTGATCTCACCCAAGAGTACAGGTAAACAACTTGAAAACTAAGAGATACACACACACACACACATATATATATATATATGCATGAATGTGTGTGACACGTATGAAAATGTCTTAACATGCAGGGATGCAATGAAGGAATTTGCAGAGAAATTGGAGAAACTAGCGGAGGAGTTGCTAGAGGTGTTGTGTGAAAATCTTGGATTGGAGAAGGGGTATTTGAAGAAGGCGTTTTATGGATCGAGAGGTCCTAATTTTGGGACAAAGGTGGCGAACTACCCTGCGTGCCCAAAGCCAGAATTGGTGAAGGGTCTTCGTGCCCATACAGATGCGGGTGGGATAATCCTTCTCTTGCAAGACGACAAGGTGAGTGGGCTTCAGCTTCTGAAAGATGGGCAATGGGTGGATGTGCCTCCCATGCGCCATTCCATTGTTGTTAACCTTGGTGACCAACTTGAGGTGATAAGCAATGGGAAATACAAGAGTGTGGAACATCGTGTGATTGCTCCAAGTGATGGTACCAGAATGTCGGTGGCCTCATTCTACAACCCTGCCAGTGATGCTCTTATCTACCCTGCACCACCATTGTTGGAGAGAGAGCCAAAGGAGACAGACCCTCTCTACCCTAAATTTGTATTTGAGGATTACATGAAGCTCTATGCTACGCTCAAGTTTCAACCAAAGGAGCCAAGATTTCAAGCCATCAAGGCTGTGAACTCTTCTTAGAACACTTCCAACTACAACTGCAACTCTACCAACACCATACACTTCAAGAAGAAAGAATTTTTGTTCATTTCAAATAAAAATACTGCAACAAATATTTATTTTCTAATTATTCAAATTGCACCTCATTTCTTTACTTTCTTTATAATATACAAGTAATTATTCTTTGTTGGGTGCCATTACCAAAATGGATTACAGTTTAATATTGTATGTGAATGTGGCACATAAGTAAAGTATACAGCACAACATTAGATTTAAAGTTGAAATCAAGATTATTGAGGCAGTACACCGAGAATGTCTATAAACTTGTCCCCTTAATCGCAAACATCACACACCATCCAGCACAAAGTCCCTACAATTCAAAAGCTGTTTTCCGCATCTCATAATAATATATGTTTACTGGAACACCACACTCTATGCTTAAACATAAAACTTGCATGAAGAAAAGGGAGAAATAAAAAGTATTTGCCGATGCTAACGACATGATAAGACATGGATCCAACACCACAAAAACACAGCCTCCATTTTCCAACCAAATATTGATAAACAATTTTGTTTTTAAGAGTAGCCTGTCTTTGGTCGAATTTATTATATATTACATCTAATTTGATTGGACTAGATCTGATTTATTTCTTTTGTCGACATTCGATCCAATTGAATTTTATAACATGTGGTCTGAACAACTGAAATCGTACACGACTTCATTATGTTGTGTCTTAACATGACTTAATCATTTACTAAATAAAAAAAATTACCAATTTTAGGCATTATGATGCAGAATTGCTCCATGAGAAAAAAACCTAAAAATGTGAACGTCAAAAAAAAAAAACTTAAGCATACGTAACATTATCTTTGAAATTGCAATCAAAATTATTTGAGTCATTATTACACCAAGAATGTCGAGAAACATTTCTCCAAAATCGCACACTCTATTGTACAACGTTCCTACAATTCAGAAGTTTCATCCGTAGCTCACATTATTTTACATATAAATGCAAACCTTTGATACTTATCGAGACAAGAAGAATGTGAAGCAAAACCGACAAACCAAAAAAAATTGTATGACAATTACACAAAATGCCACATGAAATGATATGACAGAGCATAGGTTAGGTCCTACAACTTATCTCCTTGATCACTTGATCGTGGAACCGTAGTTAAAATGGCCGTTAGAAGATCAAAGTATAGAGGAAACTGTGCCACAGCATAGAAAGTGACAGGAAAAACAGTGGCTGCATAAATGGGGTATAGAACCGTCTTGTATCTGTGACTAAGCAGAAAAAAATGGCCGGTGCAGAAAGAAATAAACATTGCAGCAATGGATACGAAAAGAGAACTCAAACCAAGAAGAAGTTTGAGTGGCAAATCTCTGCGAAAATCTTTGGCTTGCTTTCGAGAAGTGAGGATGGTAAGGAACATTATGAGACCAGTGACGGAAAAACAAAGTCCAATAAGCGAAGCAATGGCAAATACATCGAATGCAGGCTTGCCTTCTAAATTAGGCCTTCCTTCTTCGTCGGTGCCACCAGGGATGCTGTTGGCTGCAGTGAAGGAAACACCAGCAACAAGTGCAGCCACTACAGAACAAGATTCAGACGTATCCTTCAGCCACTCCCCACTTTCCTTTATGAGTTTTTTATGTGTTTCCTCGAAGATTTCCCCAGCAGTTTTCCCCTCCTTGCCGCTTCTAAAGGAAAAGTGTTGTGGCACAAGGCCTTTAATATACTGCTCCAAAGAAAAACAAAAGCATCAACATTAGTATAAATATTGCAGTAATTTTCATTCAGACATGTACTAATATAATGGTGATTTTCATTTAATTTATCATAGGTCACAAAACTAATATTCGGTCAGCTTGAGTAAAATTTGTCACAATGTTGGTACATCATGGGATACCTTAAAAAAATGTCACTAGATCTAAAGATCAACGTCAGAAAGTGTAAAATTAAATTAAAAGTATATTAAGCAACAAAAAGACTTCGTGTTTGTCTCTACCTGAAACCACTTTATATCCCACACCATTTGTAAGGCAGAACCAGCTATCTGCCAAGGTTTATCGCCGCCAGGAGCATATGCTGCCAAGTGTAACATGGTGTTTTCATCTTCATCTACTGTCAGAATTAAGTTATTCCAAACTTCTGGTTTTGACTGCATTTTTAAACTCTCAACAACAAGGGGTTGCCTATTCAGCACAGCCACAAGCAACACATTTTCTTTCTTGGAGTTAGTGTTATGGATTACACTTGGAATTCGATTTAAAATTTCATTCACCATTTCAACTATGCCATTTCTTGCTGCAACCAAAAATGCTGTCTCCTTTTTGTCAATCTTTTCTCCTTCAGCTAGTTGATCGGATTCCTTCTTCATGGTCTCACTTCGATCTACAGCCTTTTTTTCATCAACATCTGTTTTACTTTCTTCTTCCAACCATCCTAATTCACTGGTTTCACCTGTCAGATCCAAGCCTAACAAGGAAAAGTAGAGGCCGTTGTACTTCTTCATATAAATTGAACATACATATAATAATTTATAATGATTCAGGTTTTGCACATTTGAGGTTATAGAAAGACGAAATAAGAAGCTTCAAGAAATTTTAATAAAGAACTGTTAATCCTTTAAATTTGAAGCTATAACTTTCCGAGTTATATTCTTATATACCTTGTTTATATTGGCTATAAACATTATACATATCTGTTTCAACTTTCATATCGGTTGGGACACCTCCACTTCCTGTGAATGCTGCATAAGGTCTTTTCAATAGTGCCTTCAAGAGTTGACGACTCCATTCATGCCTCTTCTTTGTCTTTTTTATTTCCTTTAATTCTTAAAAAACAGGTAATATCAATGGTGTTAGTTAAACCATCTTGCCCTAGATCAACATTTAACAAGTAGATCCTAATAAATCAAGAAAATAACGTGAGAATACATACCCACTCCTGAGAGGCCAAGAATATGTACATATGCAGACCTAACAAATTGTCGAGAGGTTTCATAATTTGGAGGCAAAAATCCAACGTGGGGAGTTCCCAATTCAATGGTACACTTTTTCAACGGGTTTTCTGAGTCATGCGTGTGCAGTTTTCCTTGACCAAAAGAAAAATGCGTCAGAAATTTAAAGCTCAGAAAATGAATATATAATATGTAGAAAATAAAGGAAACAAGAACACCATGAAAGGACCGTATCGACCAACTGGAATATATATAAATTTTAAAATATAGTGACCTTTTTATGATAAAAAAGAATAATAGACTAACTTTTATAATATGAGTGACTCAAATTTAAGGTTTAAACATAACAGTTATAATAGGGCAGCAAAGATAAAGATGAAAGCAAATTAAGTGAAAAACTTATAAACATAAATATTATAGATATAGAAAAAAAAAAACTATAACGAAATAATATTTTAGTAAGCAACTTTCAATTTGAATAAAACAAGTTTTAATAAGTTACTCTAATATAGTTTAGAAACTAATTTATTTGTGTTATGAAACACACCAAGCTTCCTTCTTTATGATCGAGTTAAATCGCTAGCCCTTTTTCTGAACTACTGTCTATGAAGACGTGTGTAATAAAGTAGGTTTGAGTAAATATTAAGTATCAGTAAAGAAAAGAATAAAGTTACGATGATATAAAGAGAAAAGAAGAAAGACGATATAGCAGAATGAAAGTTGTTCACATACCAAATAGAGTAAACCATCGAGCAAAGAAATCATATAATGTGGCATAGTTCTTTGGATAATCCACTTTATCCGACTTGGGATTCTCCCTTATCTTGCCCAGATTCGCTTTCATTTGTTTTAAAGGGTCCAGTGGTTCTACAAGTATACCTTTCACACACAAAAACGTATGCAGCATATATAGATAGAACTTCGTATTTATGACAGTAAAAATGCATATTTTAAAAACTTACGTACTATTTATGTAACAAATTTTTAGAGCACTTTTTACGGTATTATAAATTGGAGGTCTCAAGTTACTGTAAACATATATTTAAACAAAACATACACCGTTTAAATCCGAAACTAGAATACAGTTATGCTTGGAAACATAGTCCTTTTAACCTAGTTCGTGATGTTAATATTACTTACAGTGATACAGGATTCGCTTCCACCATGAAAGTTTAGTAGCACTTTTGAAAGCCGAGGGCCTGGTTGCAAGGAGTTTGAGAGGAGTGGATCCTTCTTTATTCTTATGTGTACTAAGGAAATCATAGTAATGCACTATTATCACAGCCAAATCTGCACCATATCCATAAAAATATATATACTATTCAGTATATATAGTGATCTAAAATATAGCAGGAACAGAAGATAGGTATGAGAAACATACCGAAATACTCTCTCCTGATAGCACAGTGAAGAATGGTGTCACCATTGTGCCGCACAAGATCTTGCAAGGGAGCGCTGTGGTCCGAAACGTTAGAAAGATAAGCAAAGGCTTGCTTCTTCCAGTTGATAGCAGCTCCAAAGAGAGGTGTCTCTCCGTGTTTGTTCTTTCGACTCACCAAGTAAATCCTCTCCTTATTCGTTCCTATGATCAACCTACATACCTTTGCGAAACCCCTCGAAGCCGCAACATGAAGAGGGGTATCCCCTCGATCGTTCTCCATTTCCAGAGCCTTGATCTTCGGTAGTCCATGGCTGTGTCTGATAATTGCATTCACAAGGTCATTAACCACACCTTCGTCCAAATCCACGGCCACGTGCAATGCAGTGCCCACGGAATCGTTAATCATTACCGTGTGACATGCTGGGAATTCGTTGTACATGTTCACAACCTTCGGCCATTTCCCTTCCAATGTGTATTCCGCCAGATAGTCACTCACTTCATCTGATGAATTGTACGACAACTCCTCCTCTGAATTTCCAGGATCCATGGCCGAACTGGAAGTTCAAATAACGACAATGTATGTTTGTCTCAAGTACTGAAATAATGCGTTACTATTTTCTGCATGCGTCTCTTATAAACCAAATAAGGACTTTGATACTTCAACTTCACATTTTTATGTCATGTCACTTTTTCTAGGTGACAAGGGAAGAATAATTTTTGGAGATAGTAAGATCTTTGAGGTTGTTAGGGATGGACCAATCGTTAACGAGACTGTTGTGAGGACAGAAAAGAAAATATTCTAACCTACGCACACTTCATCTCAGGCTTTCTTTCTCTATTTTTTTCGCCAGCGGGGTCACAAAACTGGTACTATTGGATTCTTAAGAAAAAAAAACATTGCTTCTTTTACTTCACTAGAAGTACAAGTTCCATTAACTTCTTCCTTTTTTTTCTTCGACCTGCTGATTTGTCAGGACCCTTTTTCTTTAGCCTCTTTTCACTGTTACTGAACAAATTGCTGTTAACCTTTGCCAATAAAAAAAAAAAAAAAAAGTTGATGTTAACCTGTCTGACTAAGTGCTGAAAAATGGCATTTTATATGGTCTTCTTACTGTGATGGAATAATTAAAGAATGAACAATCAAGACAATGAAGTCATCAACTGAGCAGATCAAAGATAAAAGCTATCCACTACTATTACAATGTTTTGATCCTCAAATTAGAATTAGCCAAACATCAACTGATCATTCTAGAAACATCAAGCACAATAAGGACAAAAGCAATCACCATGGTACAATAAAAACATTTGCAGGAAGGCCTTTTGTCTATGGGCTGAGATTTGGTTTGAAACTGATCACTTAATTGGGATGGTCCCTTATCAGCCATGACATGGTGAGGCATATAACCTAATTTATATATAAAGAAATGAGAATAGCAGAACATAATAGTCTATTTGAGCCTAAATAGAAAAATGAAGAATAAAGCCAAAGGTCTACATGATGCTCAAAAGCCAGCCACCATTGTTGATATGAAGATTAAGAAGGCATTAGCATTGAAATAGTTTTTGGGTCTTGATAACATATATTTGCAAACATTGAACAAGATTAATAGTCAAAGTAATTGTTATACCAATTGAAGATAAATTGAGGCAATTTGTTGCAACTAAAACTATCTGGCTCTGGATAACATATTATTTGCAATACATGCCTTACGACAGTCCCTTCAACAGTTTTATCACCAGCAATAACAGTTCTTATTTTTTCTGTCTTTAAATAATTTCTTTTGGTCTTAAAAGTAAATTAAATAGTACTTTAAACAGTAAAATAAACTTATTTAAATAAAAGTTAATAAATTATAATAAACCTAAATTAAATCTAATAACATATAAAAGAAATAGAAGCATAACACTATACCTAAAAGAATCTAAAAATAAAGACAAGTATGTCTAATAATGATAAAAACATATCTAATGTTACACAAATACATGTTCCATTACGGTAAAAGTTTAATAATAATTTTTTTATCAATAATAAAAAATATATTAATTGGAAGTATAAGAAAAATGTTTTAATCTTATATAAAAGAATAATACCTACTCACAAAAACTTCTATCTTAACCCCTACTTTATCAGTTTTCCTGTTAGAATGCTATACGAAAAGAACAACCAAAACCTAAGATACCACATCACAGTATTACAGTATTATATTCAGTATCCTAGCAAATTCATTCCCCTGTATTCCACATCCTGTTATATACTTCCCCGGCTTATATAATGTCTCTACATAGTAAGGATTTCGGACCATGTTCTCTGTTTTTCTGCAGCAAATCCATTTTCTTTTGTTTAATCTTGTCCCCTTATGTTATATTTGTCTACTATTGTTTCTGTCACTGCAGCACAAATCTGCCTTCTATATGGTTTCGTCATTGGAACAAAACAGATCCACTAACATTAATCTGCCAATTTATGAAGTGATTGTTATTTTCCTCCAACTGAACTGATTGGCTAATCGTCTTGAATTTGCTTTTAGTTCTGTTCCCCTGGGTGAATTATGTTACCCCTTCATCACTGTAGCTGCACCTCAAAGAACAAAATCATACCCTCCTGCAGCATCATTTCGTTTTGATTATTTAACATCATCACTTCATAACAAGTTATCTGGTTGTGTTACAGCTAATTTACCTTCAAACTAAAATTTATGTTACAAAATACTATAGCCTTTACAAGCTGTCAAAGTAAATTAATCATGAACCCACTTTTAAAGGTTTATTAACTCTATAGTATCCTTTATTTGCTTTCCTTAGTTCCACCTGTAGAAAACATAACCAGGTCCTATGCAGGCCAGAAATATGTTAGAAGATGCGTCTTGAGATAAATGGGAGGACAAATATATTCTGTTTTAATAAAAATGTGTGATAAAATCTAACTCATTTAAGGAAGAAACAATTAGAATTTTAGTATGAGTTTCTCACGTTGAATAACAGTTTGAAGCCAAATTTATTTAACACGTTACACCAGTAATGTTCATAATTTTTTCTCCTCAATCGGAACTTTACAAGCAAGCAACACAACGTTGGTACAATTCAAAAGCTATTTTTCAAAGGTAAAACAAATACATGATTATTCACACCAAACTTGCTTGGTATGTGCCCGGAAAACAAGTTCACAATCACTGTTAAAAAACAAACTTGACTCAAAAAGGAAAATTAATTTGAATGACAATTGCATGAATGATGAATCCAACACAACACAAACAATTACATGCAGTAGCTTAGCTCCTACAACTTGTCTCCTTGATCAGTTGCCCATGGCGCCGTAGCTAAAATGGCAGTTACAAGATCAAAGTATAATGGAAACTGCGCCACAGCATAGAAAATGACCGGTAAAACAGTGGCTGCATAAATGGGGTATAGAACCATCTTGTGTTTGTGACTAAGCAGAAAATAATGACCGGAGCAGAAAGAGATCAACATTGCAGCAATGGATAGAAAGAGAGAACTGAGGCCTAGAAAAACTTTGAATGGCAAAGATTTGCGAAAATCTTTGGATAGCTTTGGAGAAGAAGGGATGGTAAGGAACGTTATGAGTGCAGTGACAGAGAAGCAAAGTCCAACAAGTGAAGCAACGGCAAACACATGGAACTCAGGCTTGCCTTCTAAATTAGGCCTACCTTTGTCGTCGGTGCCACCGGGGATGGAGTTGGTTGTAGCAAAGGAAACACTAGCAACAACTGCAGCCACAGCAGAGCAAGATTGAGATGTTTCCTTCAACCAATTGCCACTTTCCTGTATGAGTTCTTTATGTGTTTCCTCGAATATTTCTCCTGCAGTTTTGCCCTGATTGTCGCTTATAAGGTAAAAGTGTTCTGGCACAAGGCTTTTAATATACTGCTCCAATGAAAATAATAGAGGGTCATTTTATGAAATACCCTAGTAACATGTTTCAAGATAATAGATAATAATCTTTCTACCATGTATTATAGTCTAATTTGGAATAATGAAAAACTCTACCTATTTTCTATGTATATAAACCTTTCTTCACCATGTGCATATATAATAGACTATCTTTCTTTCTTTTCTCAAAGTATATAATCTCAAATTTCACTTGGTATACTCCATGCAGATTGGCAAAAGAATGAAATTACACCTAATTGATCAACGGAGAGTGAAAAATTAAATTAACCGATGTACTAACCATCAAATCAAAAAGTATTTGTTTGCTTATACCTCAAACCACTTTACATCCCACATCATTTGTAAGGCAGAACAAGTTATCTGTGGAGACTTATCGCCCCGTGGTGCACATGCTGCTCGGTGCAATATAGTGATCTCATTTTCATCTACTGTCAGAATTAAATTATTCCAAAGTTCTGGTTTTGACTGCATCTTCATTTTCAATTTCTCAACAACAAAGTGTTTCCTGTTCATCACTGCCACCATCAACACATTCTCTTTATTTGAATTAGTGTTATAGATGACACTTGGAATTCGGTTTAATAATTCATTCACCATTTCAACTACGCCATTTCTTGCAGCAACCAGAAATGCTGTTTCCGATTTGTCAATATTCTTCTCAGCAAGTTTATCAGTTTCTCTTTTAATTGTGTCACTTGGGGTTAGAGCTTTTTTGTCCAGAGCCTGTATTTCTTTTTCTTCTTGTTCCAACCATCCCAATTCGCTAGTTTCACCTGTCAGTGTGAAGTCAAACGAGAAAAGGTAAATGTTGTTCTTCATCTTCACACATATTTTACAGACAAAAGAATTTTATTAATAATCTTCTGAGCAAGTTTAAGTAGATTGCTTTTTGAATTTATTCATCATGGTGAATCTTATTTTATTTCTTAAATTAATTTTGAACGTGTGCAAATGACTATAAATCATATCGTGTACAAAGTTTAGAACATCTTTTATTCATTTGTACCATGTTAGACCCTTTATTACCACTATCTACATAGTGTGTAACAACTTTTCTGTTTTCTCTTTTTTTTACACTTCTGTATAGTGTTATTTGATATTCTATATATAGTTTTGATATATGATTTCAATGTGTACTATTTTCTACTATTCTTATTTATTGTACCATTTATTGGATGAGGAACTAGATTGCTTACTAGGGTTATACGCAGTACATCATGTGTAATAGTTTCTCTGTTTTCTATTAAACTTATGTTTATATAGACTTGTTTCATATTCTATATATGGTTTTAAAATATGATCCTTATGCGCTTAATCTTTTGCTATTCATTATGATACTAAATTTTTTCTGTCTGATTTCTTTTTGTGTTCTTTATTATTACAAACACAATAATAACATAGTCTATACGAATAAGGAAAATGGTCAAGAATATTTGAAATATGCTGTTGAATATTAAGAAGGTTTTTTTTAGAAACGACAGACTTTGAATTATGAAATATTAACATGAAAGTTATTTTAATGTAGCAATGATGTGTTAAAGCGATAAAAGAAAGAAAGGATAATCTATCATCTTCTTTATCAGATAAAGATAAGATTGATATAATCAATAAAGGAAAAAGTATTATAATGTTTTGTCTTAGTACTAAGATATTAAGAAGGTCACAAAAGAAAGAATAATTATATCAATGTTGATGAAGCTCAATTTGTCTACAAAGAAATATCTAGCATACAAACTCTGTTTAAAGTAATAATTATATTCTTTCAAGATGATAGAATTGAGAATGATAGTAAAGTGATAATAAAAACAAACAAACAATGATAGAGTAATTGACCGATTTTAATAATATTATGGATTATCTTGAAAACTTCGAAGTGAAACTCGTGATGAAGATAAGATTTTTGTAACTTTTGAGTATTTCAAGGATCCTTTTCTATTAAAAAATGAATAAATCATTATTTTAGAGGAGGTTCAAATTTCAATTAGAATTAAAAAGTTCCAAAAGTTTCAATCATTAATGTCTCAAAGTTCTAGAGCAAGAAGAAGGGAATAGTAAATACAAAAAAGTCATCATAAGAAAAAACAGAGGAAAAGAAAGAGCCAAAGTTCTACACTTGTTAGAAAAAAATCACTTCAAGAAAGATTCTCGAGGGAGGGAGAGAGACGATAAAAGCTTCCAATTCTAGTTTTAGTGTACAAACATTCTAATTGCATGACAGTTATAAGTGTGAAAGGGGGTTGGCGATGATGATTTCAGACATACGGAGAAGCTGAGTCATGGACTCAAGTTGCAGTTATCACATTTTTCTCATGAAAGAGTTATTTGAGACTTTAGAATAAAAGGAAATGAAAGAGTTATTTTAGACTTTCGAATAAAAGGAAGGAGTGGACATTGCAATTGTGTCTGATAGTTACAAATGTGCAAGGTTGTTGGTGACAATAGCTTTAAATACACAGAGGAACCTATGTCATGAGCTTGAGTTCCACTTATCAGATTTGTCCCATGAAAGAGTTATTTGTTACCTTAAAACGTAAAGAAGGAGGTTTGGTTCTCTTTTGGAATAATAAAGTTGGTCAAATTAAAAATATTTGATAATTAGTAGATGTTGCAGAATATGAAGTGTGTAAATATTTTGTCAATCAACATATATGATATTTTGGGTATGCCAGCTAAGATTGAGCAAAACATGATAAAGATTTTAAATTGAATGTCTATAGTTTTAAATAAGGTAAAAAAAAAATATTTTTACATTTTAGATGACTTGATTGTGATTGTGAATGTGTTTGTGACTAGTCCGACAATGTAACAAGATACAGTTGCGACATCTAAGATTGGGACATGTGAGTGAAAGAGGTTTGATAAAGTTGGAAAAACAAAACTTATTATATTACGATAGGTAGGAGAAGTTTAAGTTTTGTGATCAGTCCTTGTTAGAAAAGTTTCAAGCATTGAAATTTGACACTTGTAATGAGTCCAATAGATAGTTTATGTTTAAAGGAAATATTTAAGGTCCAATACAAACTTAAACTTATGGAGGAGTATCTTACTTTCTAACAATCTTAGACAGTTTTTAGAAGAGGATGTTAATATACATCTTGAAAAGCAATCTAAAACTTCTTAGAGGTTTAAGGAATAAAATTCAATATGAGATCGATAGCGGAAGGCTTACCAAAGTGAAGGAATTGATTATAACGAGAGACTCTTGCTTGCATAAAACACTTTTTAGTAATGATTTTAATTTCATCTAGTAATTTGTATAATTTGAAGTTCGAATAATTGGACATTAAGAAAACTAGCTTACACAAATACATTGAGGAGACTCTTTATATGTGTAACAACCCAAGAGATTTGTTAAGATTTAATTTGATAGGCTATAGTGAATATGACGGATAAACATTGGTACATGTTTATTAGTTTTAGGACATTCTGACGTGGAGACAAAAATAACCCACCTTGATTGACTAAGTCAAGGATATGAACTGAACCAAAAATAATCCACTTTAATTGACTAAGCCAAGGATATGAACCAAAAATAACCCACCTTGATTGGTTAGGCTAAAGATGTTAATTAACCCTCTTACTTTTTAATAGAGCTTAAAGAAAATAAACATAAAACTTATATTACATTTCATTCAACTTGTGGCAAGAGTTACATGAGTACATATTTATAATAATAGAGGATGGAGAAGCTTTCCTAACTTTTCTATGTGGAACTTATAAAATACTCTAATTTAGACATATACATATGCTTCTGCCATCACATTCTAAAAAAACAAGCATGTGTGGCTCTATAAACAACAAAGACATAATATTACTATTAGAAATTATTATGCTCAATCCACATGAAGAACTAATTGGAGGATGTTGACATCTTTATTAATTACATTCCCCTTAAACGTGACAACACAAATGTCATCAATCTTAAAAAAAATAATTGTGCATTATAAAACTAATCATATTAAAATTAGTCATTAGTTTATTAGGAGGATGATGTAGCTAAAGGTGATTTTATAATTGAATATATTGATATCACAAAATAATTAATGTATATTTTTATTAAACTTTTACCCAAGGATAGATTCTATAAAATCATAAATGAATTAGGTATCTTATGATATTTGTAAAACAAGATTGACTCTGGATGGAAGCTTATCCAATAGAGTCCTTCATCCAAAGACTATAGTTGTCTCTGACACCTTTAAATCCCATAAAACCCTGAAACTCTCCTTTTGTGGGTTATCTTGATCCTCCCTCGAAGCTCTATGACCTGACTGATCAGTGTAGTCGATTTCATTCTCCCTTTGTCAACAACACATATCATAAATATTTTTGTTTCACTTAAAAGATAATACAATCTCCACTAACTGCGATTTCAGACATTTCTTCCATTTAAACAGTTCTTCTTTCCACTGGATTTGTCAAATAAAACCTTCCGAAGAGTCATTTCTAGTCCCCGTACCAAAATCACTAATCACCTTCTCTTTTGCACTTGAAACCAAATAAAGTCTAGAGAATTTATCCGCTAATATTCCATCCCCTACCTACCAATCTTCCTAAAATATAATCTTACTTCCTTTACCACAGTTGATTATTCTATCAAACCAATTGTACTCTCTGTTTGCATCAAAAATTGAGCCTAAATCAATGAGGATGAAACGTGTGGATATTATTTTAGGAGTGTTCACCATTCAAGAAAAATGTTGTGTTTGTAAAATTCTTATTGAATTTTTATATTGTATAATTCTTGTTGAATAGAACCAATATAAAAATTTGTACACATCTTTCTTTTCCTCTTAACTATATTATCTTGTTTTTTCTTGATTAATCTTGTATCATCATAACCATTAACATTGATTTAAACTTATCTTCTTCATGGAAGTTTTCAAGAATTCTTTTTCTCTTAAAGAATGTCAATTCTGTTTTTAGCAATTCAACTCATCTTGATTGTGATTGAAGCCTTATTTTGGTTACATGGACATCTATTGTAAAAACTACACAACTATTTGTTGTCTTAAACAATATCGTTTAGGGTTTAGAATTTAGATATCGTTTTAGTAAAACATGTTAAACAAGCAATAAAACAAAGACTTCGAGTAAAAAAGTGGAGCTTTGACAAATATTAAGGACAATTTATACAAAAGTAAAAGGAAAAGATAGATATATGCATTATACTGAGAAGGATCAATTATACAAAGCTTCAAGGTTTATTCTACTTGAAGAAATGTTTTAGAAGTAATGAAGAGTAACCGTGAAAGTATTCTATTTGTATTTCTAGACTAGTCTTGATTCATGTTATTTGGTTAAGTGGCTTGTAATTGGTAATATAGATATGTCTGAATTGAGTACGATGGGTCTTATAACATATTTATGTAAATGGTATGGCCTCTGTGCATTACAAGAAAATTAGAGATCAATTTTTAGCTATCAAATGAAATGATTGCTAATTATGATTAAAATAGTCACCAGAATAGATTTTGGTTGTTAGATAAGTACAAAATAAAAATAATGATTGAATTTAGTGACCAATTAAGTTAAGACAATTAGTATCTAATAAGATACTAAGATTTTAGTAATTTATACCATTAAATTCTAAATCATAATAATATGTAAATATCTTTGTTTCTTGACACGTGAGGTATCCAAGTATTTTGTTTAATATTTATATTATTCTTTCTTAACTATATATA
>Ga0209489_101676_pt1 | contig 45551 bp, 27 predicted proteins | sample SiratrowhiteBW_FD_187527 | JGI IMG/M metagenome (GOLD analysis project Ga0209489, IMG submission 187527) | Root nodule microbial communities of legume samples collected from California, USA - Siratro white BW (SPAdes) (version 2) | ecosystem: Host-associated > Plants > Roots > Nodule | place... | reverse complement strand
ATGGACTTGGCATGGTGAAGTTTTGGAGCAATATTCTAGCAAATCTACAACTGAATGTGAATATTCTAATGTATATTCTGAGGATTGCATGGAAGACATGATTCGTGATATTGGAGAAGATAGTTTTCACCAAGCACATGTGTATGATTCATTGAAAGATGATTCAGTCACAGAATTGTATCCTGCTTGTTATACTTTTTCCCGCTTGTCAACAGTATTGCGATTATTTAATATTAAGGCAAGAAATTGATGGACTGATAAAAGTTTCACCGAATTGCTAGAATTGTTTCATCAAATACTTCCAGAAGGTAATACATTGCCAACCAGTCACTATGAGGTGAAGAAGATATTGTGTCCAATGGGTATGGAGTACCGAAAAATACATGCTTGTCCTAATGATTGCATATTGTACAGAAAAGAGTTTGAAGGATTGAATAAGTGTCCTAGATGTGGGGTTTCAAGATACAAAGTAAAGGATAATGACGTGATGATGATGACATGAAAAAGGGTCCTCCAGCAAAAGTATTGTGGTATCTTCCAATCATACCACGATTAAGACTTTTTTTTGCCAATGTTAATGATGCAAAGAACTTGACATGGCATGCAAATGGAAGAAAATGTGATGGGTTGCTACCACATGTTGCCGATTCATTATTTTAAGTAACTTTGAGTCCAGAAGTTGGAATGCCAATGACTGGAAATAAGAAGTTGGAATGCCAAAATTATATACAGAATTGGATTGGAGAATCCAGAAAGAGCATTTATTTTGCCCCAATTATTCAATCGTAAGTTACTAATCTTGATATTTTTTATTTCAAGTAATTTTGAGAACATCAATAATGGATTCATTATTTTAGGAGCCATTGGCAACTAATGGTTGTTTGTCCTGTGGATAAAACTGTGATCTGGTTCTGTTCACTGCATAAGAAGCCAAGTAATGACATCGAACAAGTGGTACAAGGGTACGATTTAATTTACCTTATAAAATATTAATATTGTTTGTATAATATGCAAGTTATTACTAATCATCTTTGATTTTAGTGCAATTAATGTTATTAATGTACTTGGCGATAAATCTATATCCTCATCACATACCCTACGTTGGGTGCAGCCTAAGGTATTTTTATTCTTAATTGAACCTATTAAATTCGTTGTAGACTTGTTTAATGAATTCACTTTGATAAAATTGTAGTGTAACAAACAAAAAGGAAGTTGGGAATGTGGCTACTACGTCATGCATTGGATGAAGACCATAGTCCAAGCCCATATCACCGACTCTTGGGAACATGTATGAAAGTATTCAAAATAGATAAAATTATGATGAGCATATATTGATAGTATCTAACATAATTATTTTATTTCAGATGTTTATAGATGTAGATCCAATTGAACACAAGTAAATAGAAGATATTCGGACAGAATGGGCAACTTACTTCATTGAGAAGAGAAATGAAATCTTATAGTAAACTTCGAGTAAGTTGTAGTATATTGTAATAACTTTCTAGTATAATGTATAGTAATATTTGTCTAAGTTTATTGTAACAACTTTCTACTTTATGTTTATAATGTTTGTGTCATTACTTAGAATTCTTGTGATGTAGAAACTTGAAATTTGAATTTAGTATGTGTTGTATTGGAGATATTAGATTTTGAATTTTGAATTGAGTTGTGTTGAATTGGAAATCTAGATTTGTTTTGGTAGCATTTTGGCATTGGGCAGCAGCGAATAGCTGCTGCCATCTTTATAAAAAACTGGCACATACCAGCACGGTTCCCTCTACAACCGCGCTGGTATGTCCAGTTGCTGTATATTTTTGAACCTTTTGTGCCATTTTTCAACGCGGTTTCTGAAGAACTGCGGTGGTATGTTATACTTTCCATCGTAGTTGTACAACCGCGTTTGTATCTTCAGTACTTTTTAACGCGGCTGAATCAAACGCGGTTGGACAACCGCGCTTGTAAGCCTTATACAACAGGGATTAAATATCTTTTTTCTACTAGTGATAGCTCTATATTCTGCTTCAACACTAGATTTTGCTACGACATGTTGTTTCTTGCTTTTCCAAGAAATCAAATTACCACTAATAAGAACACAATATCAGAAATAGATCTTCTATCAGACGGAGATCCTACCCAATTAGCATCTGAATAACATACAACTTTACTATGGTTACTATGACCATATAGTAAGTCTTTTCCAGGAGAACCTTTAATATACTTCAATATACGAATGACTGCATTCCAATGATCAACACATGGGAAATTAAGAAATTGATTCACCACACTAACTACAAATGAAATATCAAGACGAGTAATAGTAAGATAATTTAATTTTCCAACTAATCTCAGGATCTGAAAGAGTCTCCCCTTGACTAGGTAGAAGTTTGGCATTTTGATCAATGGGTGTTTCAACAGATTTTGAATTCATCAATCCAGTTTCCTACAAAATGTCCAATGCATACTTTCTTTGAGAGATAACAATACCATTGTTAGATTGTGCTACCTCAATTCCTAAGAAATACCTAAGTTTGCCAACATCTTTGGTTTGAAAGTGGTGACAAATATGTTGTTTTATCTTAGAGATGTCATGGTTATCATTACCTGTAAGAACAATGTCATCAACATATACCACTAGATAGATAGACCCAACTCTTGAGTGACGATAAAAAACTGAATGATCTGCCTCACTGCGAGTCATACCAAATTGTTGAACAACACTAGTGAATTTTCCAAACCAAGCCCTAGGAGAATGCTTAAGGACATATAGATATTTGTAGAGATGACATACCAATCCAGAAGACTCCCCCTAAATAACAAAACCTAGAGGTTGCTCCATATAAATTTCTTCCTCCAAATCCCCATTAAGAAATCATTTTTAACATCCAATTAATAAAGAGCCTGTCATAGCTATAAATAAACGAACAGAAGCAATCTTTGCGACTGGAGAAAAAGTATCGCCATAGTCTAAACCAAAAATTTGTAACCTTTGATAGCAAAAACCCACCTGCAACCAACAACAGATTTCCCATAAGGTAAAGGAATGAGTTCCCAAGTTCCACTATTATAAAAAGCACTTATTTCATCAAGCATTGCTTGATGCCAACCAGGATGGGCTAAGGCATCACCTATAGTTTTTGGAATGGACACAGAAGAAATAGACGAAAGACAAGTATAAAAAGGTTGAGATAGTTTATGATAACTTAATGCAATATAATGTGGAGAGGAATTGTGAGTAGAACGTATACCTTTACAACTGGCAATGCGAAGATCAGGTACAATTGTCGGAGTCGGAGGGGACAAAAGAGCTAACACAAGAAGAGAGTCATCAGACGGACAATGAGAAGTCTGATGATAACTGTAACCCTGAATAGGTGGTGGATGAGAGGAATCTTTAGGTACACTAGACACAGCCGGAGTATCAAAGACAATTGGAATATGTACTTTATTAGATGGAGACACAGGTGGAGAAGATAAATACTTAAAATAAAAAAGAAGACTCAATAAATGTGACATTTGCAGAAGTGAAGTAATTGTTAAGAGAGGGTGAGAAACATTTATATCCTTTTTGAGATTTGGTAAATCCTAAAAAGACACATTTGTGTGATCGAGCAAATAATTTAGCAAGGCTAGGACCAAAATTATGAGCAAAGCAACTATACCTAAAAACGTTAAGAGGTAAGAGATGAAGAGGTTCATGAGGGAATAAAATAGAATGAGGAATGTTATTATTTAAAACTGAGGATGGCATATGGTTAATTAAATATCATGCACTAAGAATATCATCACCCTAAAACCTTTAAGGAACCCCACCATGAATTAAAAGAGCATGAGTAGTTTCAACAAGTTGTCTATTCTTGCGCTCAGCCACCCCATTTTGTTCAGGTGTATAAGCACATGAAGTTTGGTAAAGAATGTCGCTTCATAAAAGTGTTAAAAGAATGAGAAAGATACTCACGAGCATTATCACTGTGTAAGATTCGAATTGAAACTCCAAATTGATTTTTAATTTCATTAAAAAAGATTGAAATATATAAAATAACTCATAACGACTTTTCATTAAAAATAATCAAGTGCATCTTGAAAAATTATCAATAAAAGTAACAAAATATTTGCTCTAGACAAGTTTAGATCATATCTACTTAATGCAAAAAATTGTTGTTTTCACTGACCATGCAGCTTTGAAGTTCCTCTTGAAGAAAGCAGATGCTAAGCCATGGTTAATCAAATGGATGATATTACTCTAGGAGTTTAACACAGAGATTAGAGACCGGAGTGCGACATAGAATTTTGTGGCTGATCATTTGAGCTAAATTCATTCACAGGGTGTTGAACTATCTCCCATCCGACATGATTTTCCAGATGAACAACTTTTGCAATTGCAAGATCAGTCTTCTCTCCCTTGGTCAGGGCCATCATCAGTGATCAGGGGCTCTCATTTTTGCAACCAGAGCATGGATGTTTTACTGAAAAAATATGAAGTTCTCCATAAGGTCGCAACAACTTACCACCCACAGACTAATGGGCAAGCAGAAGTGTCCAACAGAGAGATCAAACAAATTCTGCAGAAAACAATGAACTCCAATAGAAAGGATTGGAGCAAAAGATTAGATGATTCTCCTTGGTCTTATAGAACTGCCTACGAGACTCTGATTGGGATGTCTCCCTGCCAACGTGTTTTTGGCAAGGCGTGTCACTTGCCAGTGGAATTGGAGCACCGAGCATATTGTGTAGTCAAGCATTGTAATATGGATTTGGCCTAATCTGAAGCTGAAAGGAAGTTGCAACTATAAGAGTTCAAGGAGTTGAGACTGGATGCTTATGAGAGCTCTCACATCTACAAAGAGAAAATTAAGGCCTTCCATGATCAGCGAATTCTACACAGGAAGTTCGCTACTAGGCAAAAACTCCTTTTGTTTAATTCTCTTCTTGAACTTATGCTTGGTAAACTCCGATCTAAATAGGATGGTCCTTTTGTGATTACTAATGTTTTTCCATATAGTGCAATTGAGCTTAATGATGAAAGGACATGGAACACATTTTTAGTGAATGGGCAGCGTTTAAAGCACTATCATGAAGGTGTGCCTGGAACAATGGAGAAGCAGGACGTGGAGCTCACTAACGCCACGTATCCATGAAGCGGCGAGGGAGTTTTCTTTCTCCGTTGAATTTTATTTTCTTGTTTCTTTGCATTTTATTTTATGTTATTTGTTTCCTTTTCATTTTCTTTTAGTTTATTTTATTTTATTTTATTCGTTTCCTTGCATTGTTCTTAGAAACTACAATTTTGTTTTGACTGGTACCTTCTTAGCATTTTACCTTTTTATTAGTATTGGCTCGGAATTGAACCCCAAATTTTTGGTTGATTAACTTGGTTGAATTATTTCTTATATGGATTTTGATAAATGTGTTGAACTGATTATGTAATGCACTATTATGCATGTATGCCATTTTATGACCTTGTGAGCTTATTTGGGCCTGCGTGAATGGATTCATCTATATACCATTCTTTTTTCTTTCTTGTGTGACTTTACCTCTCATAGATGTTGTTTTCTGGAACTTTCTTTCATTCTTTTTGAAATTGTATGTTCACTTGTTTGCATGATTATGATTGAGGCATTTTTATTGTTTCATCTACTTAACCATACAACCATCCTAGACAATAATTTCCCTTATCAACCCCTTTGAGCCTATATTTTTCCATTCTTTCATTTAGTTATTACAAGCCTAAGTGTAACACCATTTTTTTGTCATTTCCTTTGATTATTAATTGAGCATGATAGTTTTCTTTTGGTTTATGTAAACTACTAAGTGTGGAGGGATGCTCGGGACGTGCATCATTCTAAGTGTGGGGGGAGGTAAAGATTGATTGATCATGTATGGATTCTAGGACTTATTATTCGATCATGGGTTTCATTATTCTCGCTTTCTTGTCATGAGAGTTTTTCTTTGCATAAAAAAATAATAAAAAAATGAAAAATAAATAAAAAAGGAAGAAATCAAAAGAAAAAAAATTGAGAAAGAGAGAAGAAAATGCTTTTATAACTTGGGTTGGAGTAATTTGCATAATTTTAATTCTTGGGTAGCTTTCAGGATTAATTTGATTGATATTACAAAAATATCATGCTCTTTCTCTTTTAATAATCTTTAGATGTTACCTTAGTTGCCAAAAAAAAAATCCTACCCATTACCTTAACATCATTACAACCTTAATAAAGTCCTCTTGAATTATGCAAACTTATGTTTTGGAAGTGGAGAATTAGAATGCTTGCAAGCCTATGGTAAGGCAATGTTCATTGAGATGGTTTGAGTGCTATACACCTTCTCTAAACACTAAAGAGTGAGAGAGATACACTATCTTGGGAGACCAGCTTACATGACTATCAATTGCATAATTGGTTGCATAAATTGATTAATCCGAGAACGAGAAATTCACACTTTGTTGATCAACCCTTGAAAACAAATTTCGATTTGATATTCCTTGCTCAAATACTTTTCTATTCATAGCTTGTTGAATCTGGTTACAATCTTGATTACTTAGCCTTCATTTTCTTTTATCTAGGTCTAGATTTTGCCTAGGAGTGCAAAAGGATAAGTGTGGGGGAATTTGATATTTATTTATTTTTACCACTTTTCAATTGGATAATGATAACAATAAAGATAAATAAATTGGTAATTATTAGGGTTTTACACCATTTTCCTTTTAGTTAAAAGTCCATTATTATTTTGATAACATTTTTGGAATTTTAACAGATTTGAGTGTTTTTCATATTTTTTCCATAACGTTTTCCACATAATTTGGATTTACTTTATTCTTGTTTTGTTTTGCATACAACTTAAGTATCTACAAATTTTATTCAAGGGTCGAGATCAAATTCAAACTAGAAAGTGATTAAAATTGGACTTGAAGTCAGTACATAAAGGCTAGACAACAAGGTGGCACCTGGATATTTTAAGCAGATTTTTTTATGTATGGCTATTTAGTCATTTTATGTTTTAGGTTAATTTTTATATATACAACTCTCTTGGTAGAGCCAAAAGACATCACAATAGACAGTAGACAATTAAATATTGTTTTTCTTTTTCCTTTCTTTCTCTTCTGTGTGTTTTGCATTTATCTTTCCGCCTTGTTCTACCAATCGTGATTATGAGTGATTAATTGTTCAGTTCAATCCAATCTCCAAGTGCTCTCTTGTTTCTTAATTATGAGACTCGTGTTTTGTAATTCTTTCCATAATTACATGCTCAATTGCTATTTTAATTTGATTATTAGATTTAATAATTGGAATAATTTAGTAATTGAATTAATACCAATTGGAATGTGTTGTGAAATTTCCAAATTGATGTTCAAATCAGAATAATATTGTTGTTCACAGTGAGCAATTGCAGTTGTTCAGCATATTGTATATTTGGTGAGATGTTGTATGATTGTGGTGTGTATGAAATGTTAAATAGATACAGAGATCTCGGTCTATTAAACTCACACATGTGATTCGGATTTTCTTTAGGAGCCAGTGAGGGATTTGGGAGAGTCGGAGAAAGGTCGGGTTGGTTTTTAGTACTTCCAATTATCTAATCTATTTAAAATTCTATTTTTATTTTATTATATTTAATATTTTGTTTTTATTTTATTATATCTAATCTTCTGTTTTTATTTTATTATATCTAATCTTCTATTTTTATTTTATTATATCTAATTTGTTTAAAATTCTGTTTTTTATTTTATTATATCTAATCTGTTTAAAATTTTGTTTTTATTTTATTAAATTTAATTATTTCATTAAAACCCTGAATTCTTTTAAGAGAACAGATGAGTAGTCTTTGGGAAGAATGACCTAGGTTCGCTATACTACAAATTTAGCTTTTTAGTATAATTTGGGACGTGTTTGGTAGTGCGAATCAAGGACTTGTGTTCAAGAGACTAAGACAATCAAAATTTGCATCTTGCTAAACAAGGGTTAAATGAGATTCATGAAGAATGCAAGGGGAATGAGGAATTTTTTGTGAAATCGTTAGATAAAGTGATATAATGATAATGCTTTGTGGGAAGGAGGGATTCTAAAGTATACCTTATAATAGTGCTTTGTGAGAATGACTGAGAGTGAATGATTTCAATAATGAATTTTGTGCTAGAATAAGCATGGAAGTGATACAAAGTTCAATCCAATCCATAGAAATTAAGTGTCCTATAAATATATTTTTAATATAAAACTTTAATTTATATTCCCATGAACTCATATCCAAGGGAAAAATTTTCATCCACAGTTATTTTGGCCTTTCCCACAAGTACTTTACTCAATGTTGCATTAATATTTAGGTTTCCCCAATATGCGGGAAATTTATATCTATCCATGATAAAAATATTAATGGGAAACAAACTTTTTACCCATGAAAAAAATTTGTGAGAAATAGTCCATGGGTAATGAAGCTTTTTTTGTAGTGTTTGAAACCTAACAACTCCTGGCTAATAACCCGAGTTTGTTTGGAGGGCAAGCACTCATGGCTAAACGACCTAGAGTATTTTTTAGACAATAGCGACTCTTCACCAAAATCAAGTATTATTTGAACAACAACCACTTCCTGCTAAACAAATTAGGTTTGTAAAAAGTTGTCATAAAAATAATCAAAGGGTTTGCTCACTAGAGAGAGGATCAACGTCTTTCAATGTATATAAAGAATAAACACACTTCTAGATTACTAATAAACACAATAACGTTCTTATAAAGCTTTTACGAGCACAAAAGGATTTTAGCTTAGATTTTAGCAATGTTTCAACACTTAGCAATTCCTTCTTATAAGTCGTTACAAATCCATTTTTGGTTGTTGAGAGTTTCAAACTCAATTATCACATATTGTTGTGTATGACAAATGAGAATGTAGAGATGCATTAAATTGTTGATGTCGAATACCCTGCTGCCTACAGTATTCATCAAAAGGTCCACAATATTTACCACCATTATCAGTGCGAACACATTTCAACTTCTTTCTTGTTTCTCTTTCAACTAAATCTTGAAATTGTTTAAATACACCAAGCACTTGGTCCTTTATCTTCAAAACATAAATCAAAAGTTTTGAATGATCATCAATGAAAGTGATAAAGTAAAGTCCACCACCGAAAGTCTTGGTCTTCATTGGACCACAAAGATCTTAATGCACCAACTCAAGTACCTTTGATTTTCTAGAAGGAGGATGGCTCTTGAAGGAGACTCTGTGTTGTTTCTCAGCCAAACAATGAGCACAATTTTCTAATTTGGCTCCTTTCAAACCTGGGAGTAAATTCTTCTCAACTAGACAATTCAGCCCCTTTTCACTAATGTGTCTAAGCCTCTTATGCCATAAATCAGATGAGTTATCACAATCAACAACATTTACATCATTAAATAAAATAGAAGATTTCAGCCAATACAAACCAAAAAATTTCATACCACGGGCCACAGTCAAAGAACCCTTAGTGAGCTTCCATTGTGCACCACCAAAGGTATTAAAATAACCATCATCATCTAGAGCACTAGCAGAGACCAAATGCAAACGGATGTCTAATGCGTGCCTGACATTTTTCAAATTGAGCTTTGTCCTGTTGCTGGTTTTCAAACAAAGAATACCAATGCCAATTACCTTTGAAGTATCATTGTTACCCATCTTCAACACACCAAAATCACCTGGAGTGGAGGATAAGATGAGAAGAAAATCCTTCCTGGAAGTAACATGGAAACTGACATCACTATCAATAACCCAGCTAGAATCATCATAGGCAACATTAATCAGATTTTCATCATAAACTATCACAAGATCATTTGCAGTAGTGGTAGCAACACGATTACCATTCTCATCATTCTTCTTCTCTTGCTTGTCTATGTTGTCATTTTTCAACTTATAACAATATTTTTGAAGATGACCTTTCTTGCCACAATAGTTGCACTCAAAAGTTTTCCACTTAAACTTTGATTTGCTTCGATGCTTGCTTTTACTTTTGTGACCTCCATCTTAATTCATGTCCTTATTTCTCCCTCTGTTTTCAGTAACCAAAACCTCTGCTTGTGAAGAGGAAGCCTGCTGAGTTTGACTCCTGGCTTCTTCATTCAAAATAACAGCTTTACAAAATTCATGGTCACAGCACCACTAGGAGCAGAATTAGTTAAAGTAACACGGAGATTCTTCTATGAATCATGAAGAGTATTAAGCAACCAAAGTCCCAAAATTTCATCTTCAAATTTAACACCCATAGAAGATAATTTATCAAAACAACCTTGAAATTCACTTATATGATTAGAAATAGACGTACCTTCTTTGTACCTCAAATTCATAGTCTGCTTTAATTAAAATAATTTGTTGTTCCCTAATTTTGAAGCATACAAAGTTTCAAGCTTGTCCCACAAGGTCTTTGCATATGTGTCATTAGCAATATGGTTCAAAATATTATCATCTACCTATTGACGAATATAGAAACAAACCATTTCATGCTCAAAACCCTAATCTTTATGACACTTTGTTTTCAGGTTTATGAGTAGTAAACACAGGTAAATGGAATATTTTAACAAATAAAAAATCCTTCATTTTTCCTCGCCATTTATGATAATTAGTCCCGTTCAAACTAATCATTTTACAGTAATTAGGCTCCATCATTCAGTCAAGTAATTCCCTAGAAAAATAAATAAATTAGCTCTGATGCCACTTGATGGGAAAGACACAATTATGCAATGGAAAAATTATCAAAATATATGCATGAAGAATAAAACCTTTGCCACTTGAAAGAACCAAGAGAAGCATAATATACGGCAATCCAAAAATTCAGAAGAATATAAAAATAAATATGCAAGAGAGAAGAGCATACTAACTTTTAACGTGGAAACCCCCAATAAGGGGGTCAAAAACCACAGGACCTAGTCCACAAAAATCTTTACTGTAAAAATATCAAAGAGTACATAGAAGCACTTCTGAGAAATAATCTCAGCTCACAGGCAAATAGTGAAAAACTCTCAACAGATAAATAGAGCGTATTCAAACAGTGAGAGAAATAAAATTCTGAAAATACCATATTGATGTCAATGGTGAGAGGAGCAAGAGGATGAAATTTCAACAAAAAACATAACACAATTAGTACTCAAACAACTATCCAAAGTGAACATGAACTCTAAAATGGCAAAGAGGCACAATCTGTTCTTCTATCTCTTCTTTTTGTGTGGAGAGTGAAAAAACCTATTGAGTCACATTCACTTAAAAAACTTGTTGGGCTGCCACAATATTTTATTTTAAAATAAAATGTTGTTGGGCCTAACTTCAGGAGGACCCACACAACATAAATGTGCTCCATGCAATATTAAACACTAATATCCCCTTCAAATAATATCTAGATAGTTGGTAGTACTTATATCATTCATAGATCAAAGAACTTATTACATAAATTGGAGTAAAATGAGAAGACTACAAATGACAAATAGTTGGGCCAGAGTTGACATATACTTTTGTCATAATGGTTGTTGAAACAAGACAACTTTAGTTCGTATCCCAAGTGATCTTAATATTGAAACGTGCTTACGTAAATAATCTTAATAGATAAAAAGACAGAAACATTCCATACAACATAGAATAAACTTGAAGAATAATTTTGTTAAGTACAATGTAAGCTTAAACATTGTGTATTTATCATTTGAAGAAGGCTTTGCTAGTCAGATAAAATAAATACTACAATTATTGTATTGTGTATTAGACAAAACACTTACTTCTTATATGATTTGTTTATACATATGGTTTGTCGTTTTATATACATACTCGATAGAGCATGTTTAAAGTTTAAGATTTAGGCTATTAAAGTTTATTCTAACAAATAAAGATGAGGATTACCTATCTAGTTTTTCTTATAAAGGTATTATTTCCCTCTTCGAATTCAAGGAGGTACGTTCAATTTTGTATGAAAACTAATTCTGGAGAGCTTTTCCTTTCCAACAAAACAATCTTTCCTTCTTTCTTTTTATTTATAAATAATTAAATTTCAAATAATATTTTTTATTGGTTATTGACTCATTTAAATATAATGCTTTATTATTGAACTAAAATTGTCATGTGATTAATTACAAAACTTAGTTATGAAAACATACGCCAAAAATTTTACCCATGACCTTCCTTAAGATTTAATATTGTTCATTATCTCAAATACATAAGAACTTCTTCATTATCTCAGATATTTAAGTATCATCATCATCATAAAAAACATAAAAGGTTGACTCACACAGCTGTATTCGGTTTGCATTTGGCCACTGCCCGCTGAACAACGACCGCAACAAAGAACAGAATCGACACAAAAACCTGTTTTGTGCGACTACGAGCCATACATACGCACTCTTCTAATTCAGCATTTTTCTGTACTAGAGTTTGTCGTATATGTGACAGTGTCTTACTCATCTTAAAGCCTATTAACCAATACAGAATAGGTCCTTTTACCTGACCTGACGCGATGACAGACTTTAAAAACAACAGTGACTCTCTCTCTCTCTCTTCCCATGTGGCCAACAAATCAGTGCGGACGTCGAAACTGCCTCTTAACCAGATTTAATAAAAGTAGTTAGTTCCGCTTCGTGCGTGCTGTGGTCTTCCATGTTCCAATCTTTTCTACCCATTCCACACAAAAGCTCCTCACTCAGTCAAACCTGCAAGAAACGTCTCTGAAACTGAAGCTAACACTCACTCTCCACGCGCTTTTCTTTGAATCCAAGAAATGATTTTCTTTTTGGAGTAAACTTCGTTCCTCTCTCTCTCTCTCTTTCACTCTCTCCAAGTGGAGCTTTCTTTTGGATGGGAAAATGTGAGGGTCTCGTGGCTTATTAGGTAGCTTAAGGGTCTTATTGGTGAGAAAAAAAAAGACTTTTTTTCTCTCTTTTTCAGTGTTGGGTTTTTTCAAACATGTGTAGCTCTGTTATGGTGATTTTTCTTCTGCGTATGTATTCTTGCTAGAGTGGTGTTAGTTTTGTAACTTCTGTTAAGTTTAACCAATGACTCAATACCATTGAGGTTTTTGGGATGTTGGGGTGGTAAGTAGATTTTTTTAGCTTACTTTTTGCGTCTTCTTGGCAGCCAAACTTTGGGAAGGAGAGTTAGCTATGTATAATGTCCTTTGAGTTCAGAAGCCTTTTTCTTTTTTAATTTTTGATATACTTATTTGTCTCCCAAATGCTGCTGGGTTGTTGTCTAGGTTTGCTTTCTAGCTATAAGTAGTTCACTTCTTTGTTTTTCTTTAGTTTGAATTTAATGCACTCATTACTTTGCTGGAAATTAAGCAGTTGTTATCTGGTTTGGTAATCGATAAAAAAATGTTCACAATGTCAGTATTGATTAGGTTCTCAGGAATCTTCGGTGTATTATGAAGTATGTGCGAGCCCGTTTAGGCCTTCTCTAGTGAATAATACGAGTCGTGCCATTTCCAACTCATTTCACATTGAGACTGGTATTCGTATTATTGCTAATGATTGCAAAATGAATGTTAGCCTTTTTTTTTCCTTCTGAATGTTACATTATTGGATTGTATGTATTGCTGATATGGACTCATGATTTACATTCAAATGGAACGTGGTTGGGGGTACTAACTTAAGCGTACTGTGAGTTTATGGTGCTTTCTTTTTGCTCAGTGACTGTTGACTCTTCCTTATATTAGATTATTGTTTACAGTCTTACAGATTATGTTTCACATTTTCGTTCTCAAATATTTCAGGTTGTGTTGTGCTGATCTACAGTGTTGATTTGAATATTTTACTAAACTGAAAAGGTCCGATTCTATCTTGGTTCAGCTAATATGGCCTCTACTATTGCTAAACCGGGTGATGATTCCATGATTGTTGAAAAGCTCCCAGAGGAGATCAATGAAATGAAGATCAAGGATGAAAAGGTATTGTATTTTATCTTTTCTGTATGCCGTGGCTTTGTATGCATCAGGCTTTGATCCTCACCTATGCTTCCTCCCCTGACCCCAAATTCTATGTTTTTGGTAGGAAATGGATACTGCAATGGTGGATGGAAATGGAACTGAAACTGGCCGTATTATTGTGACCACTATTGGTGGTCGACTGGGTCAACCCAAACAGGTAGATTATTTTTAAAATATAATTGAATTATATTATCAGAGTGGCTTTGAAGTTAATTGAACTGGACTGCACAACTCATGTATCCCTTAGAATAAGAAAGAAAAAAGCAAAATTTTGTTATAGAAGTCCATGTTTATGGACACTTGGAGAATCCACAATAGTTCCATGGATGTAGGTAATGGGTACCGAACTATGTAAATTCATGTTTTGGTTATTTTTCATTTCTGGTATTGTTTTGTTTGTGTTCCATACCTTTTATTCTCATTATAAGTGTGAAGAGGAGATTTTTCCCCAAGGGGGAGCCAAACTCTTAAATACCTCCACCAAGCATTCCATTCTATTTGATGAGAGACTTATACTCCTCAAAATACCTCAGAATACGTCACTTTGTGACACTTCACTCAACTCCCTTGTTTGAAAACCTTCCATAGTGTCGGAACATTCCATAGTAGCTGTTACTTTTATGAGATACCAACAGCCTTGGATACCAATTGATAAGCACCCCAGCACTTGTGGAGCCTACCCTCAAAGCTAGCTATTATGCGGGAGAATAAATATTTTGATACTATTTTTATTTAAGAATGAAGTTGTCCCTAAAGTTTAGGCTGCCAGACAAAAGAGTCAAAAGTTATATCATATGTAGCACACTAGTAAATAATGAATTGAAGATAGTAGCAAAAACCATGCAATTGTGTTTTGGTTTGGTAATGGGATATTGGGGAAAGTCTGTGAGTGGTCAAACTCCCCATCTTAAATATTTTAGCCTCTTGATCGGGGGGAAAGTCCTACTAGTCTACAAGACTCATTGAAACTCAATGTCTTGGTCCTATTGGAGAATGTTTGTTAGGACCAACTCAGAGCAACAATCTTTTATGAGGAGTTTCTGAACAATGTCCTTAAAAGATTTTATCTAGCTTTTGACTCAACTAGTATCATTCAGTTTATGAGTTAATTTTATTCCTTATTTCAATCCCCTTTCTATCATAATGTTTGTCTTCATATTTGTGTGACACAGACTATAAGTTACATGGCAGAACGTATTGTTGGACAAGGATCATTTGGTATTGTGTTTCAGGTGGCATTTAATTGATAAGTTGCAGTTTTGATTAATTGCTCTAAGATAGCTAATATAAAGTTGATTTCAGCATATTTGTTTTGCAGGCTAAATGTCTTGAAACTGGAGAAACTGTAGCAATCAAGAAAGTTTTGCAGGATAAAAGATACAAGAATCGTGAACTGCAAACAATGCGCCTTCTTGATCATCCCAATGTTGTATCTCTCAAACATTGCTTCTTTTCCACCACAGACAAAGATGAACTCTATCTCAATTTGGTACTTGAATATGTACCTGAGACTGTATATCGTGTGGTGAAGCACTATAGCAAGGCAAATCAGCGGATGCCCCTAATCTATGTTAAACTTTACACATATCAGGTTCTTTACCTAATACTTTTATGATAACATTCTTCTGTTAGTTAAATACCTGTGCTGATCATTTAAGAAGTGCGTATGATATTGTGAGCACTAAATTTCTAAGGCTATCATCATCAATTACTAAAATTCACAAGATAGTAACCTAAATTTGGTCCTTTGTTAATTTGCGTATCAGGAAATTGGCTCTTATTTTCTGCCATATTGTGCAGTTCTTTCTGTTCTTGTTTACTTGAATACTTGAACTATAGATGTATAGTTTTACTGCCATAGCAAACTGGTCTTCTGCTTGAACTTTTAATGGAAAAGACTACCAGTACATGATTTATTGTTTATATATTTTAAATTTGACATTTGAATGATCGAAATGGACAGATTTAAGATTACTAGGTTAGTGGTTATATTGTTAGTCTATAATAATAGCTTATATAATAAGCTGTTAGCTGTTTTTTAGCGTGTTTCTGTTATTCGTTTGGGAGGATTGACTGTTAAGCAGTTAATCGTTGCCTATGTAAGCCTTAAACATGTTTTATTCGAGTCATCAACTGAATAGAAATCATACCTTGTTCTCTCCTTGTTCTCTCTTTGCTTTTATCTCGCGCCTTTCTCCATTTGACTTGATTGGAATCCTGTCTAGGGTTCGGTCTTGGCTGGTGTTCTTTGGTGATTCTTAGGAGAAACCTTAGGTCTCCCTTTCTGTTCTATCATAATATATATATTTGTGTAAGCGGGCACTTGTTCTTAAGATCCTTAAATTTTATGAATTACTGTTTTCTGTTAAACTTAATAACGATATCTTCTTTGGATATGTTGCTTCCTGTTTCAATTAGGATTTAGGATAGTTGCTTATTTTCTAAGTAATAAAAGTAATACATTATGGCCTTTTTGTTTAAGGGTGAACTTTACCTTATATTGGTTAGCCTGTGGAACCATACGGTTGTTATACAATGGCTCGCTAATTTTTAATTTAGGTTTGTTGGTACCTTAGAAAATTGAACCGAAAGAACTGGAAAATTTAAAATAGAATTTATCTGGGCTTGAGTTCTAGCCATGGGTTCCTTAGGCATGAGACCTTTGGACCGATTATACTTTCTGAAATTGGAAAGCAGCTCACTGAATACCACAAAAGTGCTGTAGTATTACTATGTTGAGATTCGTCTGTGCTAAGTGCAGATTGTTTTATCCTTAATGCGTCTTAAAATCTATGTATGGTCATTGTGTTAATTACTTGTGATGTGTTCCTTTGTTCTTTGATAGATTTGTAGAGCCTTGGCTTATATTCATGGATGTGTTGGAGTGTGTCACAGGGACATTAAGCCTCAGAATCTACTGGTTGGTATCACTTCAGAAAATTTTCATATTCTGAGTTTGGTGATTTGCTATCTCAATAAAATCTTTTGTTCAGGTAAATCCTCATACGCATCAGGTCAAACTTTGTGATTTTGGGAGTGCAAAAGTTCTGGTATGTTCCATTTCTGTCTAATGTCAAGTGAAGGTTATTGGCATCTATCATGATTTAATATTTTATGTTTTATGTTTCATGTTGCATGTTCTTGCATCCATAAATTCATTTTATTGGGCATTTATACATAAAGAAATCAATTGGCTGAAATTTTGGCACATTCCGATCATTTCGATAAAATGGCAGGGTATAGGTTTTCTGGACCAGTTTTTTTCTTGTCATTGCATATCTTATTAGCTGGAAATGTTTAGTGTGTAGTTATTTAGGTGTTGTAATTTGAGTATTCCAAAAGGCACCAAGTCGCACATTACTTTGTTTATACTCTTTCAAAGAGTTTTATATACCAAGACTCCATATACTTTCAAAGTGGGTAGTGAGGGTTGTGGCCTCATTTGAGTTTTCTGTGCAAAATGAATGTAGTGGGTAAAGAAGAGAGCTCTTCAATATCTTTCCATCACTTAATTGGGTTTGGAGTTCATTTATTGAATTGCTGATCATTTTGTAAGCCTTTTAAGTAATATATATTTGCTTGCTTCCCAATTGTTTTGGAGTAGGTCAAGGGTGAACCCAACATATCATATATCTGCTCTCGATACTATCGAGCTCCCGAACTCATATTTGGGGCCACTGAGTATACTACTGCAATTGATATGTGGTCTGTTGGTTGTGTGCTGGCTGAGCTGCTCCTGGGGCAGGTTTGCAAAGCAGTACTCATTCATTAATTTTCTTCCTATTTCTTTTGCAATTCTGAAAGGCTCAATATCATATTACTAACAAGTTCTCTTCACTGTGGCCATCCCTAATTTGCAGCCTCTGTTTCCAGGAGATAGTGGAGTTGATCAACTTGTTGAAATTATCAAGGTAAAATTGTTTGCTTTTGGCATTTTTGACCTGACCTAGAATATGATACCTTATCCATTGTAAAAAAATAGACATTTGTTTTATTAGCTTCTCTAAAATTGTGAATTATTTTTTATGTTTTAGGTACTCGGGACTCCAACTCGTGAGGAAATAAAATGCATGAATCCAAATTACACAGAGTTCAAGTTCCCTCAAATCAAAGCTCACCCGTGGCATAAGGTGAATTTCATGACATGCAGACTAACCAATTGTATTAGTAATGTAATACTGTTTGTATTGACTTGGCAATTTTTTTGAAATAGATATTCCACAAGCGTATGCCCCCAGAAGCAGTTGATCTTGTTTCAAGGCTTCTCCAATATTCTCCAAATTTACGAAGTACTGCTGTGAGTGCTTATGTTATTCCTGGAAGAATATGTATTATGAAAATATTTAAAATTTGTTGACTTATTTATAGTACATGAATAGTTTAACAATTTAATTGAGATGATCCTTAAATAATTTCATTTACTGTAATTTTTTGCAGTTGGATGCATGTGTCCACCCATTTTTTGATGAACTCCGCCACCCTGATACCCGTCTCCCTAATGGGCGCCCTATGCCACCCCTCTTTAATTTCAAACCTCAAGGTAGTCTGCTTTTCATATACTCTTATTTCTGGTTTAAGGGCCATATAGCAATTTTCTGATACCATGTCTTTTGAACGATGACTCATCAATTAGAGCTGAAGGGAGTGACTTTGGAGCTGCTATGCAAACTTGTTCCAGAACATGCTCGGAAACAGTGTCCATCCCTTAATTTCTAGACAGCTAACATAACCCTTGAATCTGGATTACTATTATGTGGATCTTCTGTGATATTTTGTCATGCTTGTGCTGCATGTTTTCTTTATAAATCGAAAAGAAATTGCAAGATACTTGGTTGACTATTGCATTTGCTTCTTATCATATCCGTGTTGTCCGGAAGACATTTGCTGTGTATCGTTTGTGGTCTTTAGTTATAGCATTTGCTCTATTCATAATTTGAAGATATTAGTTGGTTTAACTAGTAATAAATGTGTGGATTTGAGATCTGAATATGATGGGCAAATTGGTGGTTCAGAAAAGCGAGAATGTTATAAGTTCCTCCAAAAGAAAAGATTAAACGAAATAGAGTAAACGTAGGGAGAGTCCCTTAATCTGTTTTATTCAACAATTATCTACCCAAGTATCCGTTTACAAAGGAAATATCTTCCTTTCTCATAGTGCATTCCCTGTCACAACAATTCTCCTTTTTTCTCCTTTTCTTAATTCTCATTAAGATAAAAATATATAGACTTTCAAAAACTCTCAACCCAGTACCTGGCTATTTTTATTCTTAAATTTCTTCCTATAGTATACTTTACAACCCCCTACATGATGGCTTTGAACTGCAAATTTCAATTGATAGGCATGGAAAACTGGAAGTATGGTAGAAGTCTTGGGGAGTTGTAAATGATAAGCCGTAGATTCTACTTCTCTAAGGACAATATATGTGTTGTAATAATGTGTTGACAGTTCTGGGTGTAATCTTATAGGCATAAAAGTTTGTCTATGAGGACGAATTTTGAGATACACCAATCACCGACTTTAATTTGCAATGTTTTCTTGTGTCAGTTAGAAATTTAACCATTTGTCATGGAGCTCTTCCCAAATGAAATTTTAGTTGCTTGAAGGCTTTATGTCGTCATCAAATCTTGTGCTACTCCTTCCATGGTTGTTTCCCCTTGTATAAATCTAGCTAAAGGTGGAGATTTGCCATACACAATTTTAAATAGTGTGCACTTGGCTGTTCCTGGAAACTGGTGTTGTAACAATATTTTGTCCAAGGAATGAAATTAACTCACGTCTTAGGTTGCTCTACATTGAAGCATGGTAAATACTTTTCCAAAGTTCTGTTTAGAACCTTGATTTGTCCGTGGATGTTTGGATGATAAGCAATACTCATTGAGTATGGTCTCTTATAAGACGGACTCTTTTGGCACGCGCCTTCATAGTATCTTCCTGCACCTTCATAGTATCTTCTTGCACCTCCATAATTTTGAATGACAATTTTAGTCATGAGTAAAAGACTAAAATGCTTTTAGTGATAGAGAAATAGGTTAAAGGTTCACTAGAAGTGGAAGTTCAACGGAGGAGAAAACAGAAAGTGGAGGTGCAAGGTTGCGATTATCATGATAGTGAAAGGACGTTATTGGTGTAGGAGCGATTGTTCAGGCGGTTCTAGGCTAAGGGAGAGAGGGATTGATCGTTGGCGTTGACGAGGTATATGTCATTTAATTTTTTTTTTCACGGATTATACAGTCTGCAATGATAGAATTTTTTTAATTGAATTGTGGATTATACAATCTACAAGTCTAAAATCAAATATTCTAAAGTTACAAATTATAATAAATTGCGGATTGTGTAATCTGCAATGCATTTGAAATTTCAAATAACTTGCAGATTATCCAATTCGTAACTTATTTTAATTTCAAAAATAAATTGCGGATGGGATAATCCACAAGTCATTCGAAAAATTGAAGGTATTGTGGGTTACACAATCTATAATTTATTTTTGAAATTAAAATAAGTTGCAGATTGTGTAACCTGTAATGCATTCGAAATTTTGAATGACTTGGAGATTACCCAATCCGCAACTTATCATAATTTCAAAAATAAGTTGCAGATGGGTAATTCGCAACTCATTCCAAAATTTGAATGCATTGCGGGTACACAATGAGCATGGGACTATACGCTACAATGTGGTTGTCAATGCAGAAAATTTGAAGCCATTACATGCCAAACAAGGCCCATACAAAAATGGCCTAAAAATGGCTTATTTCACATTATGTGAGACTTTAAGTCTACACTATCCTTTATTCTAGTGTTTGTAAGAAAATGGGTTATACTCTCAGGGTTTAACTTTCCATGTGAGACCCAATTAAGGCCCAAATAAAGCTCACACATATTTCTACCAAAATCTACAACAAATATAAGAGAAATTACACATATACAATATTTATAAGACTAAGAAAAAAAATGAAAATCCTAGTATTTTACTTGTGGCAATCGGGATCCTGGTGGGGAAATGGTAATAAAAATGGTTTTTAAATTTTATAAAAATATATTAAATAAATATGAAGTCGTAATCATAGTTTATTATGAAAAAATCAAAAAACGAAATATTTGTGAACCAGATACAAATTCGAGAGTCGGTTATCTGTGTGGAAGGTATTAGCATCCTGACAACATCCGTCTTAAGACCGTACCTTTAATCAAATAAAAAAAAAGAGAGTATATGGTTTTATAAAACGTTATTTTTTCCAAAAAAAATAATAACAATAAAGATGCTAGTAAATACAAATAAAAACAAAGAAAAAATATTTCTTTTTTTAGGTCCGACAAGGATTGACCTTGCTCTTACGTATGTTTATACATGATGGAAAATCAGAGTTACATAGTTTTATTTATAAAATTGTTTGATGTAATGTTGGTATTTTTAATTTTGAAAATTATATATATATTTTTTATTTTTAGAAAATTTCTTAATTTTTAATTTTTGGAAATTTTATATTTTTATATTTTTTAAAAAAATTTAAATATTTTAATAGTGAAACTTTTTCCAAATTAAATTCCTAATGCGAAAGGTCATTTAGAAATTTAATCAAATTATTTAAAAGTAAAATACAAGAAAACAATATTTATATTTAATTATTTTTATTTATTTATTTTTTAAATTTAAAATTTTAATATAGTAAAATTTAGATATGGAATGACATAAATATCTAAATCCTATTTTGTAAAATTAGAGCAAGATTAAAAAATGAGATAAAGTTGAGTATGAAATAAAATAATTAATTATTATAAAATATATGATGATGGTCAATTTAAAGAATCGTAAAATAATTGATAAAAATATTGGGCCCAATGCATGAGCTAAGTTTATTATCATTTTATTTTATTTTTTATTTAACGTGTTGTATTTATCAAAATAAAAGGTGAAAAATAATGATGATATGTTTAAGTTTTGTTTGGTGCAGGATTGTTGGGAGAAGGTTGTGATAATACACGACGGCCATGCTTAAATGGTAGTCGCGTCAGGACTTTATCTGTTCTAATTTTTTTGTTTCTTGAAGTGGGATTGGTATGTGAAATGCTTATGTGAATTTGATTTCGAATTACAAATATTTTGAATTGTGCCCATGACAACAATCGTTTCCAAATAATCACAATATAATAAGAGCATGAATAAAATTTAACATTTAAATTTCTCTGTTTTAGAGTTTTATTTTAACAGTGAATGAAAAAGAAAAAAACAAACAAACACAAAATTATATTTATAATTATGTTGAAATGATTTTTTTTATACGAAAGAGAAGTGCAAAAGTGAATTTTATAAAAAATGGGAATAGAGAGTATGGCGTGCAAACAGGCAATATAGTAATGCATAGTGAATAATACCTTGCTAAAATGAAACAAAACGAAAAGAGATAGAGATAAAACGATACAAACCTCTGAATTCTCCCTTTTGTGTTGAAAAATATCAAATCTTAAGTGTGTAAATCAAAATGTTATTATCAATTCTCACTTTTGAGTGGTTATTGTAAATGGAACAGAGCAATAGAAGAAGAGATGAATAATGAATATGAATAAATCTCAATATTTTCTCATCCTGAAGATCCATTTTTTTTAAATCTTTCTCTAACTTTTCAATTGTTTTTCGGTGTAGTATGATGTGTGAAAATAAATGAAGTAACAACGTGTGTATAAAGGTGTAAAAATATATCCTCTAGGATAATCTCAATGCAATCTATAACCTCCTCTTAAAAAGATCTTTTTTAGCATAATTGTTCCTTTTTCAAACCCTTAATTCTTTTCTGTCACCCTATTTTAAATTAATGTTTTGTATTAAGGAAAATTGAAAAATTAATTTCATTAATTAAAATTATTTACAATTAAGCAAAATAATTAAATATCATTAAAAGGCCACGAAACAAATTCTTCAAAACTGTCAGCCCCTGTTTTCAAATTTCATTCTATTCAAATTTCCAATCAATTTCATAATCAAATTCAATTAATTTTCAATCAAACGAATTTCCATCTATTTTCAATTAATTTGCACATGATTTCTAATAATAGAGAAGGTAGTATGGGACCCAAGCCCAAATGTCTGGCAAGAAGTGAGTATAGAAAAATGTGGACGTATGAAGAAAATATATGGGCCTGACCCAACAAAGAAGGCGAAAAATAAAAACAAATTGTAATTAGCAACATGACGAATTCTTCCTCCACCCCCATACTCTCTTCCTACACCTCCATAGTGAATACGAAATTACACATATAAAATTGGAAAAGTCAATATTACCCTCTATCCCCTTCATCTCCATAACTCTCATCCGTCCTCTACCATGTCACCGGTGTCGTCCAAATCTTAAATTAAAGTTTCAAACAAGTCCTAAGTAAGCAATTATTGATGTTTATCAGTAATTTGTGACTGGTATTGTTGATTAGAGTAGTTAATTTGGTGATTGGAAAACTGTCGACGGCGAACGACGACTTTTGCGATTTGAGAGTTTGACAATCGAATGGGGTGTCATCCGGTTATCATTTTGTTTTGCAAATGACAACCGGATGACACCCCCATCCGGTTCACATTTTGAAAAAAATTGTAAACCGGATGGGGGTGCCATCCGGTTGTCATTTTGCAAATGTGAACCGGATGACACCCCATCCGGTTCACATTTTGAAAAAAAATATAAACTGGATGGGGTGCTATCCGGTTGTCATTTTGTTTAGCTAATGACAATCGGATGGCACCCCCCTCCGGTTTACAATTTTTTTCAAAATATGAACCCGATGACACTCAAGGTCATTTTGATCATTTTAATATGGGTACTTTGGGAATTAATTTTTTTATGGAGGTGCAGGAAGAAGGTATGTGGGTGGAGGAAGAATTCGTCTAGCAACATTGGGAGTGCGTAACAAAACTGACCCAAATAAGAGAAAAATTAAAAAACAGATTAATCATTTTTATTTAAAACCTTAATAGGCTGAGCTTTAGATCAACTTTTATTTATCTGTAAACTATTTAAAATGCACCGAATTTTCTTTTCCTTTTTTTTTCTTGTATATATTTTTTTATACTTTCAAATATTTATCAAAATTTCATAAAATGAAAAACATATTTTATATTTTTTAATTTTCTAAAATGATAGCAAGGATAAAACCTAAACCATATTTATTTTTATATTATTTATTTTATTATTTTTTTATCAATTTTAAAAATGAAAATAAAGATTCTATTTTTATTCTTTTTTTTTCTTTTCTTGAAAAATAAAAGAAAACAGTGACATCTAGACTTAAACTAAATGACTGTTTTTTATTTTTTAAGTTTTAAGAAACAAACGAAAACATATATATCTTATTCTTTACATAGAATGATAAAAATGATAAAAATCTAAATCATATTGTTTTTTTTGTATTTTTCCCTTCTAAAATGAAAACAAAAGATTATAAAATTCAAACTTAAATTTTCTGAGAATTGATTAGAAATATTTTTGTCTTTCTTTTATTTTATTATTTTTTATTTTTTACCCAGACAAAATTGGGTGTTGACACTATTCTTGATGTGTAGAGTCTTCCTTTATGAGACTTCATCTTTTTCTTTACATCATCTTTTTCTTTCCTTTTAGCCAAAGATGTGATGGTTGGATGGCTTCCATTAAACATAATACGTTGGCAACGTTTTAGTACTTTGCAACGTGATCTCTCCATTTCTTCTTGAAAGGTAGCTTAATATAGACCTTTGAATAAATAGTTGTTGCAATCCCTTTTTTTGTTGATGAGTAACTTTAAATCTTTTGATTGTTTTCTTTGCATGTGATGAGCTTTAATGTAGAAGATTCATTAAATTCACTCTATGCAACATTAAATTTTTTTCTTTATATAACACCCCAATAGTTGGATGCATTATCTTTTCTTAGATAAGGTGCCTTTACTTGAACTTGTGTAAAGTGTAGAGTTGTACAAAGCAAATAATCATTTCCAATGTTGACAAAGTTGATACTTATGGAGTTGGTGAAGCAAAATAGTTTTTAGCTCTTCTTCCAAAAGATCATTTGATGTGACATGAGTTGGAATGAATCTTCTTGGTTATACGCATGAGACGAACATTTCCTGCAACATAGAATAAACATACAAATATATTTGTGAAGTATGATTTTAGCATATACTATGTGTGTATTGTCTTAGCATCACCTATTCTTAATAAATGTAAAGTAAGACTGCAAAATGTTGTATCGTTCGTCAGACAAAACACTTGTACCTTTTACACGATTTATTTGTCAAACAAAATATTCGTCTTACAGACGATTTATAACCATGTTTTATGCTTTGTTCTGTTTAAACACTTAATCAAAATTATGAATGTTAGACTTTTTCCTAACAAATGGAAATGAAGTGAACATATTTGCTAAGTTATCCACCACTACTAATATAGCATCATAGCCATTGGATTTAGGATGATAACTTTTTTTATAAAATTCATGCTTATATCTTCCCATATTATCATAGGAATAGGTAGAGGTTGAACAAGCATTCAAGGTTAACATGCATGATATTCATTTTGCTGGTAAACTAGACATGTTACCACAAATTCTTCATTTTTTTCATACCAATCTAATATAAAGATTAAGATACGTGCCTGTAGTTGAGAAAGATTTTCAAATGTCCCTCCATGGAGTCGCGTGGTATTCATGAAGTAATTTTGGAACCCAATTTGATGATGCTGATAGGACCAACTTGCCCTTGTAGTGTAGATGGTCATGTTCTATGATATATTGGCCAAGCAAATTTGGATTGGCTTGTAATTCCTCACAAATTTTCTTTACAATGGAGTCATGTCGTACTTCAATATCAATATGTTGTACATCATACCAAAATAATCTAGATAACAAACGTAATTCTAGATCTCCCACATTTGAATCTTCAAATTTTCGTGATAAAGCATTAACCACTTTGTTAGATACTCCCGCTTTATACACAATCTTAAATTCATACACTAACAATTATGTCGACCAATTTGTTGATTCTTAGTTATTCTCTGATTTAGCAAATGCCTTAGACTTTTTTTATCTATGTAAACAATAAATTTTTGACCCAGAAGATAAGGTTTCCAGTGTTGAATAGCTTCAGCACTAAAGCTATCAAATTTTTTTCATAAATTGACTTAGTCAAGGAGGAATTAGCTAAGGCTTTGCTGAAAAATTTTATGGGTTTCTATTGTATGACAACACTTGTCCTACCCTTTTCTCAGAATGCAAAAATTTTGGTTGAAATCTAGTAGCATTAGTGATAACCCTTTTGAGTTGGTGCATTGCCATATTGCTTTCTGTAAACCATTAAAAAAAATTCTTTTTCGACAATTGAGTCACCTTCTATAGTAAGGCTGATAGTCCTACAAATCATCTTAGAACCTTTATAGTTTTAGGAATATGCTAGTGAAGGATCAGTGAGATCTTTTGGGAATCCATTTCTATTCCCTTATTATAGTCAACATGATCCAAATATTTAATGTATAGTTGTCCAAATTCACATTTTCCCATTTAGCATAAAATTGGTGTTGTTATAATGTATTCAAAACTTATTTCAACTATGCTAAATGTTCATCCCAAGTTTTATTGTAAATTGAGATATCATAGAAAGAACTAAGACAAACCTCCTAAGGTATTAGAGCTATAGTGAGTGTCTAATCTAGGTATTAGAGTGTCTGGTCTTTTGGCTTGAGTGTTAAACTATTGTTATTCTTCAAATTATGAAGTTATACCTTTGTGAGTTTTCTTTGTGCTCTTGAGAGTGTTCTTTGTTTTCTTAAGAGTTCTTAATCTTAGGTGGAGGTTAAGAAGATATAACTTGGAGAGGTGTAAATACTCGTTGCAACCTGGAGGGGTGAGAATACTCGTTGTAACCTGGAGATGTGAGAATACTCATTGTAACTAAGTGTGTTGATTAGTGGAAGCTTTTAAGCAGTTGGCTTAAGGGGATTGGATGTAGCTCGAATTTGGATGAGCTTGGATAATTTCTTGTGTGTTGTTATCTCTTTGTTATTTCTGGTGACTTTCTTTTGTTGTTAATTTTATCTTGACTTGATTAAACAGTATATCTAGACAATTGTGCTAGAAGATTTGATTAGGCTATATGATTAGACAATATATACTTCATCCTATACAAGAGTTTTAAATGCATGCATGAGAGCCTTCATAGGCTTTGCATCTGACATGTTGAGTTTGTTGAACATCTTAATGTACTTTTGTTGGTGTATGATGATACCTTTCTCTCTTTGTCTGATTTCAAGTTTGAGAAAGAACTTGAGTTCTCCCATCATACTCATCTCAAATTTTCCCTACATTAACTCAAAAAAATCTTTGTAGAGGGATTAATTAGCACCACCAAAAATAATTGTATAAACTTGGACAATGATAAAATCTTTATTTCGCTTCTTTTTGAATAAGGTACCTTTCCTCTTTCAAAGCCATTTTCCAAGAGAAAGTTTCTCAATTTTTCATTCCAAGCTCTAGCAACTTGTTCAAAACCATACAGAGCCTTCATGAGTTTAAACACATGGTTTGACTCCAAGGTAAATAAAGATATATTTCTCGGTTACACTGGAAAATAAAAGGCTTATAAAGTTTATGACTCTTGTACTTTGATAGTCGAAGAAACCATAAATGTGAAATTTAAGGAATTATGTCTGATTAATAAGAGACTATAACATCTTGATGATGAATTTACAGATTAGCATGCCAACAAAAAGAAGAGTAGATGAAGGATCGTCTGCTGATGCAACAAAGGGACTAGACGAACCCAAAGTATTAGACAAAGTTGATGTATCAGGAAAATGTTTATCTAAAACTTGTCACTATAGTCAGACCCCTCAAAGGAAGTGAAGATACATTTTGTCTCATTCTCAAAATCATATATTAGGATAGAGAAACGATGGCATCAAAATCAATCTTCCTTCAAAGAAAGAGTTGTTATGGCTTTGATGTCTCATATTGAGCCCGAAAACATAAGGAAACTTTATCATAAGAATATTAAATTCTAGATATGGAGGAAGAACTAAATCAATTCACAAGGAATAATGTTTTGACTTTAATACCTCCTCTGTCTGATCGACACGTGATTTGAACACTACAAGTCCTCATAAGCAAGCTTGATAAAAATGATAAAATGGTAAGGAATAAAGCTAGAATGATAATACAAAGTTACAATTTGCAAGAACTAAAATCTTTCCTCTAGTTGTGCATCTTGAAGCAATAAGGAATTTATTAGCCTTTGTCACTTTTAAAAATATTAAGTTTTGCCAAATGAACGGAAAAGTGCTTTTCTAAATGGTTTTTATTAAATATGAGGTGTACGTTAAACAACCTAGATGTTTCCTAACCAAGCTATCTTTTCAAATTCAAAAGGGCTCTATATGATCTAAAATAAGCTTCTTGGTGTCACAAGGTAAGGAAGTTTTTTTTATTAAACTAGTTAAAAAAAAAGAATGGTTGATACAATCTTATTTCAAAAATAACATAAAAAAAACATAAAGGTTTTATTGTCGTGTAAGTTTATTGTCTGCTACTAATGAGTTTTTTGTGAGTATAATTCGATGATACTCCTCTAATATATATATATATATATATATATATATATATATATATATATATATATATATATATATATATATATCTTTGGACCTTAATAAATGAAAATAAACATAATATATTCCATTGCATTTCTTGTTGTTTGGCAACCAAAATGGGTTTCTTAACTCTGAGATATTGGGATGTTTTATCTTTTAAGGAAGTAGATAAACTTCTTATTATGATTATTGTATATCTTTATTATATATCTATTTTTATTTAATAATATTCCATGAGATATGATTGGTTATATTGGTAGGTATTAATTGTATTAACGGATCTTGAATGGATTTGAACAGATCTGTAGGAGAAAGTTTAGGAAAACACTGTTGTATATATTTTAATCTTTTGAGAAATAAAGGAGTGGGGTATTTTGTCATGGTATCAGAGTCATATCCATATACACCCAACATATTGAATCATGGCTGAAGAACCCAATGATGGCACCTGTCAACGGAAAACTATCTCACCTTACGACATAACCACTCTTGACAATCCTGGTCTCTTGATTACGCAGGTACAATTGAAGGGTCATCCAATTGAGAAGATGACCGGTAAGAAAGTATCATGGATAATAGACACAAAAGCCTAGAACCACATGACAGGAAATTTGAGTGATTTACATAACTTACGAGCCTAATCTCCATGTCATGTTGGTTTACCAGATGGGAGCAATATTGTGGCTACTAAGAAGGGATCCATTATTTTTGGCAGTGGTTTTGTCCTTGAGAATGTTTTATATGTGCCTGAATTATCTTGCAATTTAATTTTTGTGTCACAACTTATAGATTATTCCAATTGTACTATTCAGTTCACTCATAACATGTGTGTAATACATGACCGCACTTCGAGGATGCTAATTGGTAAGGGTGAACGTCGGGATGAACTCTATTATTTCAAGGGGATACCGTGTAGTACGACTTTGAAAGTTGACAAAGGGGTGTCTTTGGATCTTTGGCATCAACGATTGGGGCATCCATCTATGCAAGTTACCAAGAAAGTTTCAAGTGTAGACCTTAAGAAAAGTACTGAAAATTTGAATAAATGTTGTGACGTTTGTCAAAGAGCAAAACAAACGAAAAATAAATTTCCCGTTAGTGATTTTAGAGCATCTGATGTTTTTTAATTAATACACTATGATTTATGGGGCCCCTATAAAAATGTTTCTTTCTGTGGAGCATCCTATTTTTTTTTACTATAATTGATAATTACTCTAGAGCTGTGTGGATTTATTTGTTGATTGATAAGAAAGAGGTGTCCGGTACTTTCAAAATGTTTTTCTCCATGTTGGAGCATCAGTTTAATAAAAGTGAAAATTATAAAGACCAACAACGGAACAAAATTTACTTGCATGAAAAATTATTTTCTTGAAAATGGAATAATTTTTCAAACATCTTGTACGGGGACACCACAACAAAATGGGCATGTTGAACGTAAACATCAACATATATTAAATGTAGCTCGAGCTTTGAGATTTCAAGGATGTTTACCTATTGATTTTTGGGGAGAATGTGTTCTCACAGCTGGTTACTTGATAAATAGAACCCCTTCCTCAGTTTTGAATGGAAAGACTCCTTATAGAGTGCTTTATGGTTGTGACCCTACCTATGATCATCTGTGAGTTTTTAGATCATTATGTTATGCTCGTAAACAAGGAAGATTAGGCAATAAATTTGATTCCCGAAGTAGGAGATGTATTTTTGTATGATATAGAAACCAATGAATTTTTTGTCTCACGAGATGTCAAGTTCTCAGAAATAGATTTTCCTTTTGCTTATCTTCCTAAAGAAGACTTGCCTACAATTCCTGGTTTAGGCAGGTCTGATGTTGATTTGGAGGAGTTTGATGACTTGAGAAAAAAAGATGGAGCAAGACATGACGATCATGTTGTGCCTGATGCAATACCAGTGCAACATGAAGTTGATGTTATTCCGCCAGTAAATAATACTTCTGTACAGGAACCAAATGAGCAAGATGATCAAGAATTTCATAAGGAATTGTTGGGTCGAGGTCACAGACAGAAAATACCATCAATTTTGTTGCATGACTATGTCACTCATACAATACGGAAATTGAGTCCATTCCCTCTGACACCTAAACTGCAGCATTCCTCAGGTAATTCTTATCCCATTGCACACTATGTGAATTGTAATAATTTTTCTCTGCGACGTAGAATGTTTCTTGCAACAATACATGTAGACCGTGAACCTGGGACATATTTTGAGGCAGTAAAAGATGAGCGATGGGGAGATGCAATGTAACATGAGATACAGGCATTGGAAAAAAATGATACGTGGGTGATAGATGACCTACCACCAAACAATAAGGCACTAGGTTGCAAATGGGTCTACAAAATCAAGTATCACTCTAATGGCATAGTGGAAAGATTTAATGAGGCTTGTAATCTTTAGGAATCAACAAGTTGTAGGGATTGCACTGAGACCTTTGCTCCAGTTGCTAAGATGACTATGCGAGTATTTCTTGCATTAGTTGTTACAAAGAATTGGGAGGTTAATCAAATGAACATCCACAACACCATTCTTCATGGTGATCTTCAAGAGGAAGTTTATATGAAGTTGCCGCCTGGTTTCCAAGTCTCGATTCCTGGCAAGGTGTGTAAGTTGAAAAAGTCACTCTATGGGCTTAAACAAGCTCCTCAGTGTTGGTTTGCTAAACTCTTGGCTGCATTGAAGGGATATGGGTTTCGACAATCATACTCATATTATTCCTTATTCTCCATGAATAATGGTAACGTTCACCTTAGTGTGCTTATGTATGTTTATGATCTAATTGTTACAGGGAATGATAGTGTAGTTATCTAGAGATTTAAAGCCTATTTAAGTAGTTGTTTTCATATGAAAGATTTGGGTGTCTTGAAGTATTTCTTTGGTGTTGAAATCGCGCGAAGTCTAGATGGATTTTACTTGTGTCAAAGGATATATGCACTTGATATAATTTCTGAAGTTGGTTTGTTGGAAGTTAAACCTGTTCTTGTTCCTATGGAACAAAATCATCTTTTGGCTTTATCCACTACTTCCTGACCCAGAGTCATACCGTTGCTTGATTGGACAATTGATTTATCTGTCCCGAACTGTCCTACTGAGTATAATTCGAGTATTTTGTCACTTTGTATAGTAAAACACACTACTCTGCCTCGCATTCTTGATGAAAGCAGACTCCCCATGTTTTCAAACTTTGCATCATAAAATCAATTTTATTAGCAATTTAAAATCACTCGTCATATTGCATCATAACCCAGATTTGATAGCACTAATTCTAGAATTGATGTGCACAATAGAAATAACCACTAGGTTGAGTTTGAGTTAGGACAGACGACAAATGCAACTGCTTACTTTTGTGTGTGTCATCACCGTAAGTCCCTCTTAGTTTTATTCTCCTCTCTCTTTCACGAACAATTCTTTTACTAAATCGCTATGGAACCCTTCTCTTTTTAATTACATGAGCATCTTTTCTTTCTCAAAAATGTAATTGTGTGGTTGTGGTGCGATTTCAATTTTGAGATGAGAGTTGAGTTTTCTGTGTTAATGCTCTGCAAAATATAACTTTATTGATTCTTCTTGAATGCAAAATTTGAGAGTATCGACATTTGCAAAATGGTACTTTTAGTCATTTGGGTTTGATTGAATACCTTTTCAGGAAAACCAAAGATTAAATGGGAGAGAGGACAATGATACGTGAAGAACGTTGTAAAATTATCACCATTCTATAACTATTTTTATTAATTTTTTACTCAATCATTTAATTCATACAGTTATTAAATAACCTAATTTAATATTTTATTGTTATTTAGAGTTGTTAGATGGTTGCAATGAGAAAAATTGGTCGTCAAAATAGTTTTATTCTATCATGATAATATTTTTAATACTCTTATAATTATTGTTATTATTATTATTATTGTAATTATGATTTCTATGATTAACAATAATAATATTACTAATAATAATGATATTGACAATAATAATAACATTAATAATAATATTAATATTTATGATATTATAATTTTAATAATATTAATACTAATATTGATAATAATAATAGTAACATTAATAATAGTAATATCTACATTAATAATAATATCAATAATTAATAACAATGATTGCTTGCATTATACCAATCTTTTAATTATGTATACCAAAACTGAAGTTTGAAATCATTTATTACATATGTTGAAAATCATTTTAATATTACTATTCAAACTATTCGAACTAATAATAATGGTGTAGAGTTTGTTATGAATTTTTTTTCACCCAAAGGCATACATCAAAACGACATGTATTGAAACTCCTAAATAAAATGATATTGTTAGAGGAAAAATTATCAACATCTCTTGGAAGTTATTCATGCTTTACCTTTTCAAGCTAATTTGCCTTTTCACTACAACAAAAATGGTGTATAGCGACGACAAAATAACGACGGATCACAATCCTTCGATAATATTGCTATTACTGACAGAATTATAGACGAAAACATTGGGAGACGGTTCACTGTTAGGCACATCATCCCTCTTCAAGGAGCACTACCAGTAGACTATGAATAAGGTATGAATGTATTTAGGAATCGAAATTTGTAGCTTAATTTTTAGGGTTTAGGGTTAAATTGTTTCCGTTTCTGATTTCTTCTTATCGACTTGTGATAGATTATGAATGTATTTATTGTTCTGTTTCTCTCCATTTCAATGAATAGAGTGAACGGTTATGGTTTCGGTTTCGAGAGTTGATTGGTTGGTTGGGTTGTGTTGATTTAGGGTTTGTTTGGATTCAAAACAAAAGTCTTATTATTCAGCAGGTAGTTTCTCATTTAAAATCTAATCAAGTTTTGAAAATTATTTTCAAAGTATTGAATTTGAAGAATATACAAATTTGGAATCACAAATATTGAATATAAAAAGTGTTGTTTCCGGTGATTCTTGACAGAGAATTGATAACCAGAGATAATGAAATGCAAATGGAAGCAGATTAATGTAAACTCAAATTCAAACAGATCAAACCAATGGTCACTCATGATTCTAATTGCCGCATCTTGTGTCCATTCATCATAAGGAACTTATCATTTGTTTGTATTTGAACATAATGATATTTGTGATAGGCATCATAGTTGTCAAATTAAACTAAATTTAGAAAAAATAAATCTACTCCAATTACTAAATTTATAATGTAAAACATTACACCATAAGAGAAGTTCATATTACTACTGTTGATCCATTACACAGTGAATTAAAAATTTTGCGTATAAAAAATAACATTAAAAAAATATTTTTGCTATAAATTTTGTTGGTTTAATTTTTGCTATAGACGTAGGGAGGTGTTTAAAATATCTTTTGATTTTTTTTTCTTTCACCAATATATAATAACTACTTTTTTTTTTGTTTTAATATGACTTATTTTTCTCTTTACAAACTTTTTATTAAGCTTGATTATATTGTTATTTTAGTTCTTGTTGTTGATATCGTTAAACATGTCATTATGGTTGATTCACATTTTTAGTTAATTTATGTAAATTTAAATTTATCTTACTGATATGGTTAAATTGAAACACAATTTGCACTTAGACATCAAGTTAAACCTTTGAGCCACGTAATACGACCAATCTTAACAGCCACGTAAACACGTAGGTTGTATATAACAACTATTAACATAATAGTTTATGTGCATGTCTTCCTTCCTCGTGAAGACAATAGCTGTATATAACAACTATTAACACAATAGTTTTTATATATAACATTTTAATGTTATGTTTAATCGTCATGTATTATGATTTATTACAAAAGATAGATCGAATTTCATTGGACCGCAGATGGATGTACGATAGATGTTAAAGTGGGTGAAGAGGTGAAGGAATCGTTTGTAATAGGGGTTGAAGAGTTCATCCAGAAAGCAAGACAATATAAATATTATGAACTTGATGGAGGAATTAGATGTCCATGTCTTAAATGTGACAGTACAAGGATTCTGAAGGATGAAATCGTCAAAGTTAACCTATACAAAAAGGGGTCCAAACCTAACTATTGGATTTGGGCTGATCTTTAGTTTACTTGTACTTGGATAATAAACTTCATATTGGACAATATTATCTTCATTATGGTTTGGTTTAAATTGTGTTGTTCGAATTCTATTATTGGGTACTATAATTATGAGAGCAGGTAATTAAGAAATGCATTAGGAATGTCGAAGGCACTAACTGAACAAAAATATCGACGGAATCCTTCATTAAATTTATTGACAGAAATTTTCATAAGTATACATCACACGGACGTTTCTGACGGATTTTTTTGACGACTTACGACCGTCGGTAATTACCGACAAATTTTGTCCACAGATTGCAGCAGTCGATAATTACCGACGATTTTTGTCAACGGATTACAGCAGTCGATAATTACTAACAGATTTTTTTGTTGCATGTAGCCATCAATATTTACTGACGGATGGTTTTCGACTAATAATTTCCGTCAGTAATTACCGACAACAAGCCATGCCTCGTCGTGGAGTTTTTCGACAACTCAATAATCGACGGCTTCGTTATCCGTCGAAAATTTGTCGGTAATACGTCGTTACCAACGGATGCAGAACATTACTGACTATTTTTGGCCATCGATTATTCCCTGTTTTCTTGTAATGTCTCTTTTCTAGAGTTTTACTGCTCAACATACTATCTTTTTAATGAATTGTATTTCCATCCTTTTCTTGATAATATTTCTCCTTATGAAAAACTTTATGGCAAGCTTTGTGATATTTTCACTTTATGTGTTTTTGGATGTTTATGTTGTTCTAATACTCTCATCGCCAATAGAAAAAAGCTTGCACTCATGTTGTTCCTGGAGTTTTCCTGGATTTCAATATCACACTAAGTGTTATTTTCTCTTAACCTTAAAAATCACAAAGTTGAGGTCTCCAAACATATTATCTTCTACGAAAATCACTTTTCATACCAATTGAATTTTAATGTTCACAAGAGCCCCAACAATTTATCTTTAACTGTTCCCTATAATTATGAACAAAATTATGATAATTTTAATATGCAACTTAAACACTACAATGTTGATATGCATAAGAATGTAGAGACTATTAATTCTAATAATGTTATTGTCACTCCTCCAAGATGGTTTACAAACAATAGACGTTCACCATCATATCTTGAGGAATTTCAGACTATAAGTATCAACAATAATAATGTAAGTACCCAATATCTTACAATCTTTTCTTTCTTATAATGTCTTATCTTATGCTTTTAAACATATTGTTCTTGCAAGAGACTAATTAGTTTCAAAACAACAAAGTCTTTTGTCGCTCCTGATGTTCCTTGATTCTCGCCGTTCTTCTGCTCCTTCAAAGTCCACGGTTTCGGGAGGGGATCTTGCAGACACTCTGACGCTCAAGTCAATATAGGGTTTGAGTGTAGTAGGTGATTAGATTAGAGTTTAGAAGTATCTTATTTCTGGAGATTGAGCTCATATTTATAGGTGTTGTAATGGGCCTGGAGCATTTAGGTCCAATGGGCCCAGCCTGTTATAATCCATTCTAACTTGAATTCATTCTACGTACCTTCCACGTGTCTTGTGCATGGGACCGCCACGTGCCGCATGTGATTGGAGCGTATCGCTCGTCCATCAACGCGTAGATGACAACCTTACCTGTGACTGACCGAGATGGACATCTCAGTTGGCCATCTCATAACACCAAAAGGGCATATGCAAATATAGTTTGGTTAGTGTGTATGGTCGACCGTATGGTACAGTTTTGTTTATATCTTCTCATGTTAAACCACAAAATTACAAGGAAGCTTCAAAACAATCTTGTTGGATGCAAGCCATGAAAGAAGAATTGACATCCCTAGAACAAAATCAAACCTAGATCATTACAACTCTTTCACATGAAAAAGATGCTTTTGGTTGTCATTGGGTTTACAAGATCAACCACAAGTGTGTTGGGTCAGTAGACTGATACAAGGCACGACTTGTTGTAAAAGGGTACACACAACTTGAAGCTTTGGACTTCATGAACACCTTTGCACCAATGGCAAAGTGAACAACTTTACGTCCTTTGTTGGCTCTCACGCCAACAACTGGATACTCAAACAGTTAGATGTTAATAACACATTTTTTCATGAAGATCTTCATGAAGTAGTCTATATGAAGCTTCCACCCAGTCTTTTTTTTTTTTAACAACAACAATATTTGCAAGCTTCAGAGATTTCTTTATAGGTTACAACAAGCTGGACACCAATGGTATGCCAAACTATCACATTTCTTACTTTTGCATAATTATATTCTTTATGTCGTTGATCACTTTCTTTTTTGAAACATGTTGATACCTCTACTACTTCTCTTTTCGTTTGTGTGGATGACATCGTGTTCATTGAAAATAGTTTCGAGAAAACCAATCACATAACCACTTTGGTAGATCAACACTTCTAGATCAAGAATTTAGGAGATCTCGTCTATTTCTTGGGTTTGAGGTGGCTCACTATAAAATTAGTGTTCACCTTAGTCAAAGAAAATACAATTTAGATCTCCTTCAAGAAATTGGTATGTTGGCCTATGTTCCTATGTCAACCCCCATGGTTTATTTTGTTCTGTTGATAAAAGTACCAAATTGAATGAAGAAAAATCATCCTCCTATCAAATACTCATTGATTATCTTATCAAATACTCATTGATTATCTTATTTATCTCACGAATACAAACCGGACATAGCCTTCTCTATCAACAATCTTAGCCAATTCAATTCTACTCTTACCACCGATCATTAACAAGTTGTCTTCTATATCCTTTCATCTTTAAAAAGTACTCCAAGTCTCGTATTTTCTTTCATATAGCAACAACTTCATCCAACTAAAAGTTTATAATGACTCTGATTGGGCCACTTGCTTTGAGACCAAAAAATTTGTTGTTGATTTTTTTTATCTATCTCGATAAATCTATGATTTCTTGGAAGTCTAGAACCAAAGAAACATTTTCCAAAGTTTTTTCAAAAGCTAAGTATCGTGTTGCTATAACCACTACCTGTGAGATCCAATGGATTATTTATCTCTTCCAAGATCTTTGTGTGTCTTATATTCAATTTGCACTCTTTTATGGTGTGTTTGGATCCGAGCACGGATTTATCGCGACAGATCAAATACAAAGAAAATTAAAACCCCGAGGAATAAAATATTATTAAAATATGAAAATCGAGATAAATTTTTTTTTGAAAACTTTTTTTGCCAACTACAAAGATTTGTGGGTGAGAAAAATTTTTCAAAACATTTTATATTTATTTAAATATTAATATATATATATAATAATAATAAAATAAATATAATTAATTATATAATATAAAATTATTATTATTAATAAAATTATAAAAATATATATTTTATTTTTTAAAATAATAAATAATTAAAAATATATAATAATTAAATTTATAATAAAATAAAAAATTATAATAATTAATAATATATTTTTTATATATAATTATAATAATATATTAATATATAATTGATTATTTTAAAATGTAATGGATTGTACGTATATAATATACATATAATTGATTACGTTTTAAGGTAATCGATTATGTGTATAAATTTAATTTATATTAAAGATAATTACTAATTTAATAATTTTATATATTTTTTAAAATAATTATTAATTACATTGAATTAATTAATTACATTTATTTTTAATTATAAAAATAAATTTATAATTTTATATATTAAAATATTATTATATTTATTATATCATTTATAAATTTTCACAAACTTTTTACTCAAATTTTATCATTTTTTACTTAATCCAAATAATTAAATATTTTTCTCAAAACATCACAAATCCACTTTCTCAAATCAACTCCTCAATCCAAACACACCCTTAGTGTGATAACTAATTAGCCTCCACTCAAGTCTTTTATAAAGGATAAAAGCTTGAAGAATAACTATTCCTAACTTAAGGGAGTTGATAAACTGTTTGTTTAGCTCGTTTAAGCCTTTTTAGTTGTTTTTTAGTAATCTTGGTTTTTGTTGTTTCTACCAGTTTGTCTTCTTTGTTTTTGGGTCTTTTTGATCCATTCTACCCTTTGTCAATTTTATAGACTCATTTATCTTTTAATTTACGGTTTTTTCTTGTGCATGCATTATGAATAATTTAGAAGTTTTCGTTCGACATCATTTTTCTATTCTCTGTTCTCTCTCGCTCTCTTTCAGTCGATCATGAATTTTAAGGTTTCTTGGTTTCTTCTTTTCTTGATAGGTGTTATCTTCTTTCTTTACGGGTTTTAAAGTAGAGTTATTCAATCAGTGATCATTGTTTTGTGTTACATGTCTCTTGCAGATGCTAAAATGTTACCGGTCTGGGTGCATGTGGCAAAACATTGAAGTTATGATGTAATTGGTAATTCTGCAGAAAAGTTAGTAATTTTTTTTCTGAAGAGAATAAAATCGTGCGTGTTTAAGAGAGTAACTAACTAGAAAAGGAGAAAAATAGAAAAAAAAAATAGAGTGGTGATATTTTAAACATCCATTTAATACCATATATTATTATTTAATTAATATATAATATTTTATTAATAAACTTAGTCAAATGAAAAACTACCATTCTCAAAACAAAATTATAATTAAAGACAGCGAAATAGCAGTTTGATACTACTGTTAAAAAAACATTCATTTGATATTGAATTATATTAATAAAATATTATATATTAATAAAATAATAATATTTTTAAGTGTTAAATGAGCGTTGAAGGTGAATACTAACGTTAAAATAACATTAACCTTAAAGACAGATAATGTAAATAGCTACAATAAAAAATCTCAAACAAAGTCCTTATGAAAAATTTATAAATATTAATTAGAAGTGAAATTAAGAAAATAAATGCGAAAAGGTATAAAGAATATGAATAAAAGGAGAGAAATATGAATGAAAAAATATAAGTTAAGAAATTTCTCTCGTTTGAATGAAACAATAAACAAATTTTATAAAAATATTTTATAGTTAAAAAAAAACTCTATTATTGTTTTGAAATCAAATTACTCTATTTTTTGAAAATATATATTATGAAAAATCAATTCTTTTTATGAGAATTAAGAAAAATAAAATATTTTTTAACTTAAAAATATTGAAAAAAAAGTGAGAATTGTTTCCCTTTTATTAAATTTGGGGAACTTTTGTTTGGTGGATTTCAAGAAAATAATTTCCTCCCTTCAATAACTTTTCATCTTAAAACATTAGTAAAATTTTAAACTGTGCTGAATTCTATTTTTAAAGTATGGTTTTAGTTGTATATATGTATGGAAGAGGGTACCAGACACAAAGCAGTGCGTGGGACTGAAAAATATGTTGAACATGAAATTTGAAAAAAGATTAAAAAAATTAATTACTTAACAATAAAAGCTTATTTTAAAAATCAATTTATAGAAAACAAAAAATGAAATTGGAATTTATCAGACCCTAATTTGCAGTTCTTTATTCTCACTTTTAGTTTCCTCCTAAGGTTAGGGTTAGAGATTATTGAACAGTTCAAATGAAAACACGGAAATGAGAATTACATAAATTATTAAATAAGCCACTGGTCACAAAATAGGGCAGTCTGCACCAGTTATCCACGCAAACTCAAAGCATGCAAGCTTTAGTTACAGCCGAAACAAAAGCAAAACAAACGCCCCATCAAAACCACATTCGAACCGAAAATCACAAGACAAAACAAAGGAACCAAAACATCCACGGCATGCAACCAAACCAAACCGAAAAACAACCGCAGTTTCAATGATGTCCGATGATAAAGTAAAGAAGAAACTAACAAAAGAAACACGATGTGATGAGAGGCGAAACAACGAGCGTTGCACCTTAACCTTTTCTATAGATCATCTCCATGAGATCCATCTCCTTCCTCATCTGGACCTCGGGTGCCATCTGCATGGCAACCTCGTAATCAATCACGTTCTCTTCCCCGGCGTTGACCATCACTGGCACATAGCCACCATTATCACCGCCACATGGCACGTGGTGCTGGAGGCTCCACCCAAGCTCGTCCTCCTCGGAGCTGAAGTCGCCTTCGGAGCTCTCGTACCGAACCCGGAAGAGACCCGCGTTGGCGGTGTTATTCAAGTTCATCTTGCTCATGGAGTTCTTCAACTCCTTCTCAGACTCTTCCGCCGCAGTGACTTTCTTTATGTAGGTCTCGAGAAGCGTGGGCGCACCCTTGGAGCTCCGGCGCTTGTTCCTCTGCCTCTTGGCCTTCTGGCGGCGCTTGGTAGCGTTCCAGTGGTTCTTGATGGTGTTTTCGGTCCTTCCCGGCATTCTCCTTGCAATCTCTGCCCATTTGTTCCCCAGTTCCTTGTGGGCTTCAATCAGGATTTTGTCCTCCTCTTCGCTCCATGACTCCTTCTGCATTGGTACACAACAACAACAATGTGAAGTTAGATAAGTGCTACATTCTACGTGCGATGGAAGATCTCAACTTGAACCCTGGTTCAGATAATATATATGCATATACATCATGCATTGGCATTCTTATGATAAGAAGTAACAATGAATGATAATAGTTCCCTTTTTTGGTTGATTAGTAGAAAGAAAAGAGATGACAACTTAAAGGAAAATTCAATAAATATTATAATTATAAATTATGTAATAAAACTAAGAGAAAGATATAAACAAATAGAATGAAAGACAAAGTAAATATAGGTATAAATGAATGTATGTTAATATAAGCAAAGGAATTGGTTTACATGTATAGCAAATATATATAATGGTTAATTGTGACATTTTGCTATGGTATGCAAGAAACAGGGAAAAAAAATGTAACATTTTGAAACTTGTATATATAGGACCGGACAAGGAGAGGCGAATTTCAAGTCACAAATATATTTATAAAATTTGATATTAAACAGTTTTAAATATTAATTATATTAGTAAAACTCAAAACAATTAACTATTAATTGTCGTATAAAAAAATTAATTTTGCTGCTTACTAAATAATGTTTCCAAATTATGTTACGGCTAATGTTACACCCACTAAAAATAAATTAAATTTTAACAAGTATCTAGTGTAATTTATTATACTGTTTATTTCTCCAAATTTTATATTTTAACTTGTTTGGATCAATGCGCATAACTAAAATCATTGTAGAGTTATAAATAATGTCCAGTAAAAAAACTAGGACAAAAAGAAAAGAGTTGTTAGGATATTTCAAAATTATAAATAATTTATAATCAAATTAATGTAAAAGAAAAATGTAATAAAGTCATATAAATCAAGTTAATGTAAAAGAAATAAAGTTTGTAATTATTTTAACTTTTTAAAATAACAATAAAATATAAATATAATAATATTCTCGTACTTTATCTGTATAAAAAATATATTATTAATTTGAAAATAAGAGTTATAAAATATTTTACAAAAATAAAAAATATATTGACTATTAAATATTATTATATAATTTTTAAATAGAAATATTTATTTTAATTTATTTTTATTTTAACCATATATATTGCTTTTTATCAGAAAAAATTAATTAAATAATATATATATATATACACACGTAGTGTCTACGTGTGGTGCAATTTAAGATAATTTTTTTCACAGCATTTAAGGTAAGTTTTTCCCAACATACTTTAATAATATATAATTTAAAAATATATTTTAATTTGTAAATTAAAATAATATTTTTGGCGAGAAAACATTTCTGACTATTATAAAACTTTTTAAATGTATTTTAGTGAATTTGAAATACTTTTACTTCTTAAAACGTACAACCAAAAGTACAAACAAATGCCCCTAAATCCTCATAGATCTCGGGGAATTAGTTATATAAATGAAAAAGAATGTTGTGCGTCATATTCCTCAACTATACCAACATGCCTAAAAGTGTCACTGTCAGTTACAAATGTCTGATGTTGTAATAAAAATATATAAATAGTATAATTGAATTCAGTTAAGAATTTAATTTAATATATTAAAGCTCTATAAATTAAGTGAATTTGAGGATCCCAAAAATTTTGAGAAATTAACTCTCCATGGAGACCAGACTTGACCGGGTAAAATCCTCTGGTGTAACTTTGACTAGTGATAATAATTACTGCCAATACCAGAATTCATCTGAAATTGGAAAAGTTTATATTCAAAAGAGAAAATATTGTGTTCATTAAATATTTTATAGATGATATCATTAATTTGAGTCTTGTATAAAATATTCAAATGAATATCTATATAATACGCTAAAAGATGGTGTTAGTACGTAAGAGAGAGAGAAAGTAAACAAAGAATGGAAGATGAAGTAACCCTAATGTTTGGCCGGAGATGGTTGTGCCACCTCTCTCTGCACTGTTTCCCAACCCTGCCATTCAGCAACCTGGCTATATGCGACCATTTTTTGATCCCGAAGCGTTTCACCAATTGGACAAGGATGCTACAAAACCACAGAAAGCGTTCACCATTGGTCCAACCAGATGAATAATGGACAAAAAGCATTAACAAACCTCACTAAAGCCCGGAGCAAAATCAGTGAGAAAAATTTTCATTAAAAGCCCCGTATGAAAAAGATAACAAGAGAGAGAAAAACAGCATGGAATTGGGAACAATTAGGTATATACCTGTCCTCTTCAGCACTCCACTGGCCTTTGATTATGTTGTTCACCCTTTGGTGAATTTGGCCATTAGTCTTCCTCTGCATCTGTTTCATGTTAACAACAACCACAGCTAGTTAGCATTAGTATTTCCAGTTCCAATGAAGCATGAAAGCAGATGATGGTACCCACCTGAAGATCTGATGTTTCAGTTGGACCACAGTGAAGGGGAACTTTCTGGGAGAAGTCCCAGATGACCTTGTTGGGGTGACCATGCATGGATTCAGCATTGGTGTTGTTTGGTGCATAAGGCATGGGGTAGTAAGGGTTGGCATAGGCTCCTTTGAGGGACTCATTGGGGTAAGAAGGCTTGTAGGAAGATGGGCCACCTGAAGAAGGGTTTGCTGAGGACAAAGAGAATAATGGGGTGAGAATGGAGGAAGAACCCTCTGTGTAGAAACTTTCAGGGTGACCATGGTTTGGCTCATTCAGAGGATGATGGTGGTGCTGAAAATGGTTGAAATTGTTTTGGTACATGAAGCTGGTGTTCTCTTCTGAGACAGGAATCTCTGATTTGATTCCAGGGAAAATCCCAGAAAGGTAGTGAATTCTCTCAGGGAAGCTTGGACTAAACTCCATGCAAAATCAGTGAGAGAGTGAGAGAGATTTTGTGATGGTGTGTATGAGAAATATGGTCTCTCAACTGCTTGTGTGAAAAAAGGGGTGGAGTCCTAGGTTCTTATAAAATCAGATGTAAACAAAGGATGTTCACAAGACACGTGTGCCTTGTGGTAACAGCATCCAACGGTTCAGATTCGTTGTTTTTGTGACTGTTTAGCTTCCGCTATGCAGTAAACAACTGACCAAAAGAAAATGTTTTTTTTATTCATTTCTGTAATATTTATGAACAAAACAAGGAAAAGGAAATGATGAGTTTGTTACAGAGTTTTGTGTTTGGAGATGGCCTTGGACAAATGTTTAAAAACACATGAATGACATGTAGTTGCCATTCTCAAAAGTAAGATGAGAAATTGCATATTACGTTTTCATCAACTCTAATTTTTCTACTCTTTCAATTTCCAATTTCATTGGTTATTTTTTTATAATATTTATTACTAACTCTGTTCTTATAAATAAATAAAATAACTTCAAGAAAATCAGTTAACTATATTTACTAATATTTTAATATATTCTTAAAATGTCCTTTTGATAAAAGAGTATAATTAAGATCAGACATTAATTAAAATATTTTAGAAGAAGTGGTCCTTATAATAAAGTAAAAATAATTAGGAATTATTTATATCTGAGGGAAAAAAGTGTGCTTTTTATCTATCAAGGGAGAGTAGAGCGTCAAAACAAGGTATCAATTTCGTGATAATTTCCGTATTTGTTAAAGACTGGCACATTAAAATGGATTAAAATTATATATAACGTCAGGAAAATTTTATGGCATTTTCCTGTAAAAATAACTTGGATTTAGTGTGGGACAACTAAAATAACTTAGATATCTATACAGGTATCAGAAAAGGGTAAAATAAGAATTTTCTTTAATTTAGTCAGTCAAAGCTATGGCATCTTGGTTTGAAAAATTAGTTTTATAATTTTATGATGGGTTATGATATGTTCAGAACAGTCTTATTCTATATAATCACTTTATAACTGTTTCTATTAACTTTTAATAAATAAATTATTTTATATTTTAATTTAATATTTTATTATTAAATAAATTATTAACTTTGAAAAAGATTACTGACGTCAAACTATCTTTTTTCCAATAACAAACATAGAAACCAAAATTCTACGATTTGCTTTAATGTATTAGTTGTTTAAATAAATTTTTTATATATATATATATAGTCTCTTGAATTTAAATTTAAGAATTCTACACCAAAAATCACTTTAATACAAGAACTGATAAATTAGTATGTAATGTGAAATATTAAATTTTCTGACTAAAAGAGAATTATTTTATGGTTACGACTAATTTATAAACTTTGTTTATTAAGTAATTCCCTCAAACAATACATGGTTTAATAATTCATTTTAATGAAAAAATATTAAAATTAACTTTAAACATGACGTATAAGACACTCATAAATGATGTTTTTTTTATGAATAAATGACTTTTTCGCCTTTTACTGAAAGTAAGGAGAAATAAATGTAAGGCAATAAATCATTTAATTTTTATGCTTAACGATCATTTATTTATTATAAGACAGATAGTTTTGCTAAATACACCTCAGAATAGTCAAGACCCTGTGAAAAAATATTATCTTAAATGAGAGTAATAAATTCCAGGTTCATGTCTTAAAAGGGTTAATAGTGTGATTCATATGAAGTTTGTAAACATATTTTTTTGTCCGTTGAAAAAAAAAAATGAGACTCATCTGCTGTACAACGTGAAGGAAGTAAAACAACACTTAAATTGCGTGAAACTGAAAATTAAACCCTTATCTTACTTAATAGTATAATTATTTAATAACCTTTCAT